>Ga0256824_10000003_pt1 | contig 265650 bp, 279 predicted proteins | sample CV67metaG_FD_191570 | JGI IMG/M metagenome (GOLD analysis project Ga0256824, IMG submission 191570) | Hydrothermal vent microbial communities from East Pacific Rise, Pacific Ocean - CV67 | ecosystem: Environmental > Aquatic > Marine > Hydrothermal vents | place: Pacific Ocean: East Pacific...
AAGCTAAGAAGTTAAAAGTTAAAAAGGCAAAAGAACTTAAAGCTAAGAAGTTAAAAGTTAAAAAGGCAAAAGAACTTAAAGCTAAGAAGTTAAAAGTTAAAAAGGCAAAAGAACTTAAAGCTAAGAAGTTAAAAGTTAAAAAGGCAAAAGAACTTAAAGCTAAGAAGTTAAAAGTTAAAAAGGCAAAAGAACTTAAAGCTAAGAAGTTAAAAGTTAAAAAGGCAAAAGAACTTAAAGCTAAGAAGTTAAAAGTTAAAAAGGCAAAAGAACTTAAAGCTAAGAAGTTAAAAGTTAAAAAGGCAAAAGAACTTAAAGCTAAGAAAGAATTACAATATAAATTATTTAATTATTTAGATATGGGAAATATAGATTTTAATTTAACAAAATATCTAACTATTAAATTTATCGAAATAGAAGTGGAAAATATCAATGGGAAGCTAAAATATAAAATAATTACAAAAAAAGTTCCAAAAGACATACAAATACAATTATTAAAAATTATGAAAAATAAAAATAAAAATTGGACTACAAAAAATATTAAGAAAAATTTTGGAAAAATAATAATAAAAATAGAATTAAGACAATAAAATGTTATAATGAATAAAAATAAAGGATTGAATTGAAAAAGATAATAATATTAATGTCTGCATTGTTAAGTTTATTAAACGCAACTGGAATAGAACATAAGTTTTTCTTTAGTAATGATTTAAAAATAAAAACGATTGACTCATATTCTGAAAATATTCAGACAATAAAAAGATTACCACGTGTATCAGAGATAAAAAATAATAAATTTTTTAATTTATCAATAAAATTTGTAACAACTAATAAAGATAGTGAATTCAAAACAAAGATAAACAATTTATTTCAAGATGAACACAAATATGTAGATAATAGTAAAGAATTGGTTATTAAGCCAGGTAACATATATAAAATTGAAATCACACATACTGATAAAAGATTTGTAAATGCAACTGTTGAAAAAATTTCAGAATATAAAAATGAAAAAACAAATGATATTTTCATAAGAATAAATAAAAATAAGACCTATACTATATTGAACTATAAGAAAACATTGCACTTAACAGATAATATTACATTGAAAAAAGATTTCAACTATTTACAAATTTCAATTAAAGAAATTAAAAAAACAATAAAATAACAATTGTTTTTTTAATTCGACCTTTCAAAATATTTTAAAATTCCAATTTATACATATATCACAAAAAAACCCATAAAACACTATATCTAATAATAATACATTTTATCATTTAAATAATATTATTTCTTTTTTATTTATAATAGAAAGAAACATATAGGAATAACAACAATGCTGAAACATATTAAAATACCTTTTTTATTAACATTATTGGCACCTTCTTTATTATTTTCAAGCGAGAAAGAAACATTACTTGAATTAACACAAGAGTTAGCTAAACAACAATGTTATGCAAAAACAGTGAAAATTAGTGAAATAATAGATACAACAGATAAAATAGATGGTAAATTCGAATTCTCCGGTCCAAAAATAAATTGTAATGGCGAAGTAGAATTTGAAATGGACCAATTTGAAGAAATGACAAAAAAAATGGAACAGATGCTAAAAGAGGCATTAGATAATGTTCAAATGATGGCAGAAGCCAAAATTAGAAAAAATTTAATAGATGGTGTTGTAGGTATAATTGCTTATATGATTGTTTTTAAACCTTCTACTGCTACTGAATATCAAGCTATGGGTCAATCATTAACAAATTGTATTACTGGAATTACAGACCAAGCTACCGAAAAAGAGATGACACCTGGTGCTGGTGACGAATCAAATGGTCTTTTTATGGGATTAGATATTGGAAAACTTGGTGAATTAACAGAGTGTGCTAGTGCTGGTCTTTTTCCAGAGGGAATGTCTGACAAACAATTAGAACAATATTTAAAAGTAAAAGAAAAATTAAAAACGCTAATACATAATATATTAACAGGTAATGTCAATCTTATGATAAATATGGCGAAACTACCTGAACCAGGTTGGTGTAAATCAGTAACAAAAGAATACAATGAAGAATCAGGGTTATTAATGGCTGAAATGGGTTCTATTGTTTTATTAGATGGTAGTATAATGTCAGCTTCTTACACTATATCGAACGATGACAAAACAGACGAAGAATTACAAACAGAGGCAGACGAAGAAAAAGAATTCAAAAAAAGTGTTGCGCGTAACTTTGTAGTTAAAACGACTATATTAAAAGATGAAGATTTTAAATATGTTACATTTCTTGATATGCTAAGCCCTTCTTACAATTTATACTTAACAGAAATGAAAGCTGACGTTACAAAGTTAAGTCTTGTTTATAATTTAAACAATCTAGAAAAAGATTTCATGGAATTTATTTCTAATTATATATTTGGTATGAAAATGGAAAATGGAACACCTGTTCCATATTATTATACTTTATACTTCTTAAATAAGCCAGCAAAATATTATTTCAGAAAAATGGTAGAACTAGCTAACAAAGAAGCAAGCACAAGAAAATTAGCATATGACGGTCTAGACGGTATAGAAAATAAGTTTTATGTAAACTACGAATACACTTCAACAATGAAGTTAGGAACTTTGAAAAACTTAAACAAAATACAAAATATATTAGATGGAATAACTTTAAAATTTATTAACAAGTATGAATTTGTTAAAAATTTAAAATTTGAAAAATATAACACACAGATACCAAATTTATATGGTCATGTTTACAATGAAACATTAAATAATTTCTTGGAAAGAGACAAAAATAAATTTGATAAAAAAATAAATGAAGAAGAAGTTATTTTCAATATGCAAATGATAATAAAACAAATAAATAACAAGTTAGGTAACACAATAAATAAGGAATATGACGTAAAGCCATATTATCAAGGGGAATAAAAAATGAAAATAATAATTGCAATGGTTTTAATACTTTTAAGTTTTGGTGGGATATTAAATGCAGATATGATAGAATTCGATTTATCAAAAGTTACCTTAACAGCTAATATAATTTCTATATATTATATAGAGAAATTAATGCTAGAAGCTTATATTTTTATAATGCACGCATTAAGTATGCTTTTTTATTCAAATGCAATAAAAATAATTGTTTTATTGATGGTATTTAAATATTTCTCAGAAAGTTTAAAGAGTTCATTAAAAGGTAATACACATATATGGTTAACTTGGATTTACCAATCACCTACAAATAATATATTAGTTAGATTTTTTATTTTAATGGCATTATTATATACTTTATTTCAACCTGTTTCTGTAAATCAAGTTATATTAAAAGTAGAAGTAAATAGCTCTAAAAAGGTTACTGCGATAAACTATGTAAATAATCCAAAGAAAATGGATTCTAATAAAATGTTATTATCTTTAGATATAGTTGGTAGTTTAGGAAGTAAAGTTAGTGATGTTGGTGATAAATCCATTGCTCCATTAATCGCAGTAGCTCCAATAATGTTATATCAAATGATGGTATATGGGGTTCCACAAGGAAAACCACTACCTACTGTAACACCGGCTGAGACTTCTTCAATAATTCAAATGGACGTTATAAAGAAATTATTAGTTAATAATATGATAGGTTCAAAAGACACAATAGAACAATTTCTTTACATACTAAAAGCGCCAACAGATATTTTAAATGTTGTTAAACGAATGGAAGGTGTTCCAATAGAAGTAATGACATATGCTGTTCAATATGATTCTAAAATGGCAGAAATTAAAAAAATGATAGATACTGTTCCTAGTATAAAACGTGAAATTATTTCAAATCATATAGATAAATATTTAAAAATAATAGATAAGTACAGCACTCCTATGTCTGCTGAAGAAAATAATTTCATGGTAGAACTTACTCTTAAACATTTAGCTGTTAGTATTGGATTAGATGATAGTGCTGATATATTAAGTGAAGACGCTGATGATATTAGAAAAATTATCCAAGATTTAAGTGAAGATGACGAAGATAAAACATTTGTAGGTTTATTTGGTTCGGATATATTCCAGTTAATAGATGAAACAAAAGAGGGAAAAAGTGGTGATAATCCAACTGCTGCACCTCAGAGTATGTATAATATGTTTGTTACTGCCGCACTTGCAAAAGACGCTGGTGATGTTAATGTTACAAAAGTTGCACCTCCGAAAGAGGGTGATAATGCTGGATATCAATTAATGGGATTTATAGGAAGTACAATATCCAAAGATGATTCTGTAATGCTAAAAAATTCTCTTTTGGCTAGATATAACATAATGTTAAAGCCAAATGCATTTAATGGTTTTAAGTTGGAAAAAATCATTGGTGATAAATATGCAGATTTAGGACTAACACAATGGGATGTATTATCAGAAAAATATGCAAAAAAAATATATAATAGCATTTTATCTAATGAAGTTGGAAATTTAGCTGGACTAAGTATTTTTAAAAGTAATTCTTATAAAAAATATCCTATGTTAATCAAGAAAAAAGGCCTAGAAGGTATTTTAATAAATAAACGTTTTACCAGAGAATTCGTAGAAGATGAACAATTTCAAGATAAAATAAACGATATAAAAACAATTAAAAAATATATATATAATAAATATCAATTATATGTATTAACAACAGTATTAAATAATTATTATGCTGAAATGCTTGAAATATTATCTAAACAAGATTATACTTCTGTATCTAACTCGGTAGGAATTGACACAAGTGACGAAGATTACCCATTTGACAAAGATGATAATCAGATTTCAGCTTCGGTTTCTAGATTAGTATTAAATGGTATAAATAAGAAAGGTTCTAGTTTATCAATTAATACTCCAAGTAAAAATATTGAAATACTAGAAAAATTATTAAGTAGTGTAACACAACACACGGCTAAAACAGACTTACCAGATAAAAGAAAGAAAAAATTATATGTAGCTTCTATGACAGATGACGAAAAAGCTATTGAAGATGAAAATGAACGTGCTTATAAAAATTTGAACTCAGCAGCAGTAAATGACAATAATTCGCTTTATTCAACATTTTTAGCGCGTGCTATTCAATTTGGTTTTGAAAAAGTTGCTGATGGTTCCGAAGGTGGAGCTGGAAAAACTTTTACAAAAATTATTCAAGATGATTGGGATGGAACAACAAGTCCATTGCAAAAAATGCAAGATATATACGATGCTTCCGACAAAATATTTAATAAAGGTTTATATAATCAATATACTATAAAAATAATAAAGGATTTTGCAGATGCACCAGCTTTACCGGCTTGGGTAACTACAACAGCTACCACTAAAATCCTAAATGGATTAAAAACATATGACGCTTCCACAAAGGATGAAGTTAAAGCGAAGCTAACAACAATATTAGCTGGCGATGCTTCAAAAATCACTATTGAAAAGTTTTTCACTTCTCTAGAATCAATAGAAGAAGCACGTGATATATTTTTCACTAATTGGTTATTAAATGATGAGAAACTTGCTTCTTTACTTAAATATGAAACACAAATGCAAAGAACTATCGGTGAAGCAATGTCTGGAAACTTTGGAGTTTTTAGTAATATTTTATTCGATAACTCTTCTAGAAATAATGTATTGAATGTGTATAATGAAGCGAATCCAAGTTCTACTATTACCACTCTAGGATTACCAGAATTCGTTGAAATAATTAAACAATATTTCTCAAAAGGTGCAAATAAAGCACCACACGTTTATGGTTGGGTAAATACATTAACTGATGTTATCACATATGTAACAATGATTGCTTCGTTCAATCCAGATAACGTATATGAAGAAGAAACGTTAGAAAATGCGACAGCAGTGGAAGGTTTATCCGATTTAGCTGATGATATCATGGATGCTGCATTAGACGCAGACGGTGGTGACGAAGGTAATAGTGGTATGTTTGGCTGGTTAATGGATATTATAGACGCATTAACTAACTTCTTTTTTACATTGATACAAAATATTATTTTTAACTTTTTCTATTTAGCAGCATTTATATTATTTGCTGTATTTATATTAGCTGTTTCTATATTATATGGTTTCTGGTTAGTATCAGAATATATCAAATGGGGTTTCTCTTCTATCTACACATTAATAATGACAGCTTCTGCTGCAGAACCAGATTGGAAAGGTCTTATTGATACAATGTGGAAAAACTTAGGAAGATTATTAAGAGCACAAACCGGTCCATTATTTCTAGCAATGGCCGCTTTAATTATTTTTATATTAGGTGAAGGTATAAGAAACTTATTTTATATTATTTTCCTTGGACCTATATCCGGTGGTGCAGCCTTAAATATTTTATTTTTTGCTTATGTAATATTAACAGCAAAAATAACAGAAGCAATGTTCGCACATATATTACAGGGTTTTATGAAAGTGACTGGTATGGACCAAGATGCTAAATATGCGGCTTTAGCTCAACAAGGTGCATTATTAACTAATATGGCTAAAGGTATTGTTAAATCACCACTTAAAGCTGGTTTAAAACACATGGAAAATAAAGGTGCAGAAGCGGATGACGCTGCTGCAAAAGCAAAAGTTAAAAAAGAACAACTAATGAAAGATGGAATGAGTGAAGATGAAGCCGAACGTGTTTCACAAACTTTTGGAAAAGAACAAGCTGCTTCCGAAGCAAAAGCGGAAAGACAGAAAAAACGAAAAGAAGCAATTTCGAATGTGTTAGATACAGTTGATAATAAATTAACTGGTGGTATGTTAGGAAGTATAAATGATAATGTTATTAACCCATTAAAAGAAACTGTTCCTGATATTGCATTAAAAGCAAAAGAAAAATTAGAAGATAATTCACCAATGGCAAAAGCTGCATTTGAAAAAACAAATCAAATAGCAACTAAAGTAGTTGATACTAAGAACATGGTTGTTGATAAAGCTACCACAGTCGCAAAAGACGCAGCTACGGTTGTAGTTCAAAAAACAGAAGATTTAACAAACGAAACAATTGATTTAGGATTGAAACATGGTGGCGATTTAGTTCAAAAAGGTATTGTCGGTGTAGATAGAGCAATCCAAACGGGTGCTACATACGCAAAATCTTCTGCATTATATGTAAATGATAAGACAGGTGGTGTAATAGGTGATAATTTAGAAATGGTTCAACATAATCTAGGAAAAGGTTCAGGATTTATATCTGCACGAGCTGGTGAAATGATGGAAAATGTAAATGGTCACTTAGATAATATGCATGGAACAGCTGAAACAATTCGTGACGGTTCGTATGAGCCAAGTGAAATATTACCTAATGCGAAAGATATTGACGGTTATATAGAGAAAATGAAAGAAATAGAAGCTATGCGAAAAGAAGGAATTCTATTAAAAACAATGGAAACTTCAATAAAAAGCACTGATATGTATAAAACAGCTGAACATATTGCATTAGAAGCAAAAGAGTTTGGAGAAGATTATATAGAAGATGCAAAAGCTTTTAAAACAAAAATAGAAGAAACTGACGAATATAGAAAAACTATAATAGGTATAAAAAAAGGAACACGAAAAGTAAAAGAAGTTGCAACTGATTCTGTTATAAAAGTTCAAGGAACTGCTGCTTATCAGAGTGCTGCAGTGTATGCACACGACACTGTTAATTTAGGTTCTGATATAAAAGATAAAACTATTCGTGGCGGAAAATTAGCAGTAAAAATAGGTTCGGACACAGTAGAAACTGCAACTGAAATGGGTAGTTATGTAAAAACCACAGCCGTCGATACGATTAAAGATATTCAAGAGACAGATACATACAAGAAAGTAGAAGAATTTGCGAAAGATAAATATGAAGATGCGAAAGTGGTGGCTACGGATACCGCAATTGCAACAGGTGATTTTGCGAAAAAAACAGCGACTAAAGCAGTTGCTGCAACAGGTGATTTTGTAGAAAAGAATATAACTTCAACAGATGCTTATAAAACAGGGAAAAATATTGCAACCGATATGACTGCTGCAACTGCTATTGCAGTAGATAGTGCTATTAATACAGGGAAAAATATTGCAACCGATATGACTGCTGCAACTGCTATTGCAGTAGATAGTGCTATTAATATAGCAAAAGAAACTCCGGGTAGTATAGAGGCTTATCATCAAAATAGAGTAGGTAATGAAACTGACGAAAGATTAGATTCTGTAAATGTTAGAAGCGTTGCTAATTTTGAAAAAATAATGCGTAACAATGCTCACGACGATGCAGAATCTGTTCGTAATATAGAGGATATGTTAAAAGATATTCTTGCAAACACACCAGCTTCTGAAGTTGATGAAGTTTATGCAACTACTTTAATAAATGCTGAAGAAGCTATGAAAAACATAAACGAGGATAGACAACGTGCAAATGTTGTTTCTACCGGAATAGCTGGTGATAGGGCAATATTAAAATTCAATACTGAAATAGAGCGAAATGAAGACGGTTTAGAATTATCTGCTTCTGAAAAACAATCAGAATTACTGGATTTTAAAATAGGAACGGACGAATCCGCAGATAAATTTAAAGAAATATTACTTTTAAAGAAAACAGAAGAAGATAAAAAGTCTTTATATAGTGATTTTTTCAAACAATCATTAGAGGAAGGCGTTACTGATAGTAATGACTTTAAAGAAGTAATGGAACAATATGCTTTAGATTATGGATTAGAAAGTCATACTCCTTTATTTTATGGAGCACCAGGAACTTCAAGAGTTGGTGAAAGACTAACTACGCAAGTACAAGAAATGTTGTCTGATGAAACTATACCAGAAGAATTACACCCAGAATTATTGTCAGCTATGAAAATAAATGCAGAAGTTAGAGCTGAAACGGGTGATGAAAACCCACATATTGAAACATTTAGAGCGATTGTTGAAAAAGAAGAAACAAAAATTGGTGTAACAACAGATTCTAAACAGAATTTTAAAGATGTGAAAGAGGGTGCTGAAAAACGTGAGCATACACAACAACTTGGTTCTGATATACTTTTAGCTTCTGAAATAGGTAGCACTTCCCCTAAATCAAAAGAAGAACAAAAAGATATGTTAAATAGTACTGGAACACTTTTAGATAAAGACGTAGATAAAAAAATAAGAGAGTTTAGTTTATTATCAGGTAAAGACGTAGGAAAGAAATCAAAAGCCCTATTAGAATCACATACCAATGAAGACACAGATATAGAAGAACTATTAGAATTATTAAATGCTATGGACAATAAAGATAGTATAGGTTATATAGAAACATTATTATCTCATATGCCAATGGATTATACAGAAAACGAAAAAGAAGATGGAGTGATTCTTATACAGCCAGTAGAAGGTGACACTAGAGAATTAAAAGCTGTTTTGAAAACGAAACTTGAAGAAGCTAAGAGTGTTAAAGAGGGCTTTGCTTTTAAAGTACAAGATAGTGTATCTGATTTAACTACAAAGGGGCTAGAAGCTTTTAATTCTAGAGATAAAAATACAAAGGGCGACACTAAATCATTAACTACTAATAGTGAAAGTAAAATTCCTACTGGTCAGGCATTACTTCCAGAGAAAATAGCAAGTACTAAGGATACTAAGGTTCCTACTGGTCAGGCATTACTTCCAGAGAAAATAGCAAGCACTAAGGATACTAAGGTTCCTACAAGTCAGGCATTACTTCCAGAGAAAATAGCAAGCACTAAGGATACTAAGGTTCCTACAAGTCAGGCATTACTTCCAGAGAAAATAGCAAGCACTAAGGATACTAAGGTTCCTGCAAGTCAAGCATTAATTACAGTGGATACGGAAATCAAGTCAGATACGACAGATGAAGTTATTGACGCAGAAGTTATATCAGATACGACAGATGAAGTTATTGACGCAGAAGTTATATCAGATACGACAGATGAAGTTATTGACGCAGAAGTTATATCAGATACGACAGACGAAGTTATTGACGCAGAAGTTATATCAGATACAATAGACGAAGTTATAAATGTAGAAGTTGATGTTAATATAAAAGAAACAAAAAAACCTACAAGTAAGGCATTAACTGTTACAGAACCAAAAGAAACAAAAAAACCTACAAGTAAGGCATTAACTGTTACAGAACCGAAAGAAACAAAAAAACCTACAAGTAAGGCATTAACTGTTACAGAACCGAAAGAAACAAAAAAACCTACAAGTAAGGCATTAACTGTTACAGAACAGAAAGAAAAAACAACTACGTTAAATGTGGATATTACAGTTACTAATGAAGATAATACAGAAACTGATATTATAGATGTAGAAGTTGTATCTTCGACAGATAAAGAAGTTACAAAATCTAATTTATTATTACCACCACCACCAAAGAAAGATGGTAAAGATAAACCAAAGAAAGATACAGAAGAAATAAAAATAGAAACACCAAAAACAGATGAAGAAACACCTGTTAAAGAGGAAATCCCTAAAACAGATAAGGAAACACCTAAACCAAGAAGAACTATGCAAGCTGAACCTTCATTATTTGACCAGGCGAAAGAATTAGCCGGTGGTAAAAAAGCAGTTGCGAAAAAGGATAATAAAAAGAAGATTACTAAAACAAAAGAAAGTAAGGAAGAAATTTCTAAAAATACTAAAAACTTAGAAAATGTCCAAAATAAAATAAGTAATGCAACAACAATGAAAGACCAACTAAAATTGGTTCAACAGATAATGACTAATAAAGTTCCTGGTAATGAATTAAATGAAGAAAACCAAAAAACTCTTATAATAGACTTAATAGCGCACGTTTCAGATACAGAAGATAAAGAAAGTTTAGATAAGTTAGTAGCGGAAGTTGCACGTATTAGAAAAGAAAACAGAGATAAGGAGGATTAAAAATGTCAAATAAAAATAGAATTATTTTATTAGCACTATCAACATTAAGTATTGGTAATGCTGGTATGAACAGTATGTTACATTGTAAATTGGGTTACCTTGAAGGTGCACGCGATGAAGTTGTTGGTATATTGGATGAACAGATTGATAAATTAGAAATATTAAAAGCCTCTAATATAGAAGCTGTTCAGCGTATGAATATGATGATAGAAGAAGGTGCTGATAGTATGAACTCTTGGCAAGGACCAATTAAAGATTTACTAAATAAGGCTAAAAAAACAGATTTATCAAAATTTGAATTACAAGGTGGATTAGATTTATCAGAGTTAAATCCATTAAAAAAATATGGTGATGCTATCACAGCTAAAGTAGAAGAAGCCAGAAATAAAACATTAAATAAGATAAACGATAAAGTTTCTAGCTTAAATAATAAAATAAATGCTGCACAGGATAAATTAAATAGTAAATTAAATGAATTTTCAGATGCATTTTCTAACAGTTTAGATTATAAATTAGATTTAAATACGAGTGATATAACCGCTTGGACTGACGGATTAGCTTCTGATGCTGGTTACGTTTCTCCTGATTTCGGTTTAGCAACAACAAGACCAAATTTTGATATGTGTAACTTAGACAAAAGTATAGAAGATTTAATAAAATCTTGTAAAAGTATTGCTAGTAGCGCTGGGAATGACAGCGGTTTTAAAAGTTTCACTGGAAATGGTGGAAATAATACGAAAAATGGAACTAATGGAAATGGAACTAATGGTTCTGATACTAATGGAAATACAAATGGTGGTTCTAGCGATAATAATAAAAACGAAGGTTATAACAAGAAAAAAGGAATCCAAATAGATAAAGATTTCGGTTCTAGTGATAGTGATTCCACTAATACAGTAACAACTATTGATGAAAATGGTAATTTTACAACAACAAAATTAACTAATGCGGAAATAGCCGCTAAAAAAGCACAAATTGAAAAAATACAAAATGAAGATATAACAGAAGAAGAAGCATTAGCATCTTATTCTACTGCGGAAGGAAAATGTCAAATACTAGAAGACTATAAGCAACAGTTAGAAATGGTTAAAAAACAGTTATTAGATTATTCTAAACAATTAATTTTAGCAGAATTAGAAAAATTACTTTCTAAGTTTGTAGGGTTACAACAATTATTAGAAGTAAAAAATAAAATTCAATGTTCAATAAAAGCAACTACTGACGCTGCTACAAATATGGGAGCTTTATCTGTTGGTTTTGATGCTATGTCTGCTTGTCTAGATAGTGCAGATGAATCAATAGATACAGCAACTGCGGGAGACATTGGAATGAAAATGGCTTCTGTTCCTGTTGGTCCTATTGTCGTTCCTATTCCTTTTTCACAAATCTCTATGAGCCCTAATGCTGAAAGTAATGCGTTAGACGCTGCTGCTTCGACTGCAAGTGCTATTGCTTCTTGTATGGGTGAAGGTTATGGTGCTGGTTGGACAAAAGCTTATAAAGACTGTCTAGAGGGAAAATCAGAAGAAAATAATCGAATGGAATCTTTGGATTTTGATTTAAATTTTAAATTTCTAGATAATCTTAAAGATTTTAAGAAACAGAAATGTATTCTTGATAAAAAATCTGGTGAAGATTTTAGTGTATTCGGAAACTTAAAAGAAATCGCAGAAACAAATTTTGACCAATATAAAAGTGCCTATGAGGATATTTTAAATATATCAAAAGATGCTAAGAAGAAGAGTAAAGATATGTATAAATCTACTAGAAAACAATTTAAAAAGGTTTCTAGCTCTTTTGGAGATTTTTATAAAGACTTTTTTAAGGGAACCTCTGATAGTGCTTCTTATGTGTCTTTACATGAATTAACAGTTAAAAGAATTTATGGTCCAGATACAGATATTGGATTTATTGCTGGTCTATTAGATAATGAACCAGCTTCTTATATTAAAGAATGGAATAAACAGAATGGTGACGAATATAACAAGATAAAACCAGCTGATTTCGAATTAGTATATATGGACAACCAATTAAATATATGTAAAAGCCGCCTTTTTAATATGAAAAAAGCTGATACTTTTAAATATACAAGCACTTCTATGAAATTAATAGAATGTCAAGTTTATCTAGAGAATGTATTAATAAATAAAATTTCAGATATTTATGTATTTGAAAAAGAACCACTTTATATAGATAGTAATTTAATACAAAAAAACTTTTTATTAAAAAGTATATATGATAAAAATAAAAGTATTAAATTAAGAGACGTTTCTTATAGTAATTTAAAGAAATTCTACGGAATAAAGGAATAAATAATGAATAATAAAATAATAAAAGTATTTTTACTATTATCAATTTTAGTAACAAGTGTAAATGCAACAGAAACATCTTTAAAAGAAATAGCACAAAAAGCGCGTGATATAAAAATAAATAAATATTTAATAGCTATTGAAAAAACAAAAGATGAACAAACAACAGATATAACTGTTGCTGATTTTGGATACAACTCAACAAGGGCTGTATCTGATGATAATAAAGGTTATTTAGATATATCAAGTGGATATGCTACACCACTTAAAAGAAAAATAACTTTTAATGAAAAGCCAATAGGGTTAAGATTAGGTTGTAGTGGTATAACTTATGATGGCGCAATAGAACAAATAGGTATTGGATATTTAGAACTACTAAGAGATGCTTTTGTTGATTATACAGAGCCTTATATTTGTTCCGAAACGGGCGACGTTCCGTTATTAGAACAGTATGCATTCAAGTATGCAATGGCAATTTGTATTCCGGAAGTTGCAAGCATATTAGCGACAGGTGAAGACCTAGATGGTAATAAGATAACAAATATTAATTTAAAAACATTAACACAAGATTGTGCTGGTAACGTTACTAATGGTAGTTCTTTTGATATGGGAACAAACGGTAATGCAACAATGCTTACACAAGTTAAAGGAAGTGGTGGAATAGGGTTAGGTGGTACTTTCGCTGTAATGAAGTGTATTTATGAAGGATTAGAGGATTCACCTTTAATTAAATTCCTAGATACTTGTTTAAGCACCAATAGAAATGATTTTTTACAATTTATAATGGAAATGAGTGATATTAATTTTTCTGTAGATTTAAGTATTCAAAAATTAAGAGTAGAACAGTGTGAACAAATTATGGACCAAAATGGAAATGGTTTAAATATCAAATTAGGTATGTTAGATTTATTTGGAGATACAGATGAAAAAGGAAAACCAACTGGTTATAAAAATATCAATGGAATGCTGTTAAACTATTCAAATAACACTGTATCACAACAAGACGATACATTACATGGTGAAATAAGAACAAGACTGGGATACCCTTTATCTGCACCAAAAGACGCAGCACCTGTAATTAAAAATAAATTAATTGCTGATTGGAAAGAAACAACAAAAATTTTAAGAAAACATATAGAAAGAACAGAAACAGAAAGTGCGATAGAGTGTTTAGATGAAACAGGTATTTTGTATGCAGAAACTTATTCGCAGATATTAGCTAGTTATAATTTAGGAATAAATAAATTGATATATATGATTAATGATGAAATCATATTTAATTTTAATTTCATAAAACAAAATAAGAATATAAAACTATCTAAAAAATGTAGATACACTTCTATTAAGAATAGAATCAGAATATTAAAGAAATATAAAAAGCTTCGTGAAAACTTATTAACTAAGTATTTTTATCAAGCTCAATCAGTTTTGACAGATACAGTTGCGGATAAGTTATCTACAAATAGTGTTAGAAATGGTGCAATTTCTGAAAAATTATATTCTAATGGTGATACTGGCTATTTAAACTTACAGATAGAAAAATATAATATGGATAGAATAAAAAGACGTGGTGATTATTACTTAAAGTCTAAAATAATAAATTTTATTTATACTCATGAAATCAAGGCGGTAAAATAATATGAAAAGAATACCTTTATTATTACTATCTTCATTATTAACTTTTAGCATAGCGTTAAACGCAGAAAGTACAATGATTGAATATACTAAAACACAATTAGATATAAAAGACAATACTAAGTCAGAATCACCTACAGCATTAATGTGTCTGTCAGATATGAGTTTTGGAATGTCACCTTCTATGAACTTAGGATTAGACTTAGCTAGTTCATTAACAGGTGCCACAGAAAGCATAGGAGAAGTTGGTACGAAGGCTACTAATCTTGTTGCAGACACTATTGCAAATATTACAGAGAGTTTAACTGGAAATGCAATGATGATGAATATGGCAATTGAAGGCGCAGCCTATACTTTAGCATTTATGGAATGTTCCATGAAGAAAATGTCTTCTGCACAAATGTCAAAGTTTAATACTTGTATGGAAACTTCTTCTGAAACAAGTATGGGTGCTGGTGCAAATGCTGGTTTAAAGATGGGTGGAAAAATGAAAACAGAAAATAAAACCAAGCCAGCAATAATTTTAAAATGTGCACAAGAAATGGCAGCAGATAAAATGGACGCTATTTGGGAATGTACAAAGAAACATAAAAATGAAAAAATAGATGAAATAATAAAAACGCTAAATACGAAGATACAAGCGAGTATGAAATCTATTAAAGAAACCACTAAAAAATGTGAAGTAAATAAAGAACAAGAAATGTCAACTGGATTAACTGTTGATATCGTAGAAAACAGTTTTAAACAAATGGAATTAAGAATGCTAGAAGCTATTGGTGAAAATCCAGTTCATAAATCTGAATTAATAAAAAAACTAGATGCCATAGAATATGTATTAACAAATGAAAGAGAAGTAACTCTGTTTGAAAGTTTTATTATAAAGGCATATGAAACACCATTATATCAAGTAACTACTGCTGGAAGAAAACCAATAGGTTCTTCTTTTCAAAATGGTATCGCTACACCAGTAAGAGAAGATTTTGTAAGATTTGCAAATTATTTATATTTATATATACAGGATGCAGAAGGTGAAATAAATACTGGAAATTATTCTGCTAAGAAATATAGAAATTTAATAAAAATGTTAAAAAATAAAAGTTCTAGTAAGGAAATCGATAGCTTATATTCTCCTTTTACTTCAAAAAAGACTATGTGGAATTGTGTAAATAAAAAAGGTGGTAAAAACTACCTGTATAACTTCAAACCAAAAGATTATTTCACAAAAACGATGGGAATGTATGAAAGCACACCAGAGGACGGTGATATCTTCATTAATACACTAAGATGTGGAAATACTAGTGGAAATATAACTAGATTAAATATATTAACTAGTTCTTTATCAGCTAGTATAGTTAATTTAATAGAAAAAGAAATAAAGTTAGGTGCTATTAGATATAAAGAGAAATTAAAAAAAGAAATAAAAGACTCTAAACCTAAACAAATAAAAATTAAAGATGAAATACCGGCAGTGTCAGATACACCGAATGACGTCTATATGCTAACAAAAGAATTGTATATGAATGATGCAGATTTACAAGATGGATTTGAAATAGAAGAAGAGGAAGAATAATGAAAAGAATAATAAATATAATATTAATAGGGTTTTTAACTTTTAGTATTTCTGTTAATGCAAAAGATAAATATGTTCTTTTTTCTAATGATGATGTTGCATTATCATTAGAAAAAACAAAAGAACCAGCGCCAGAGGCTAAGACTTATGATTTAGCTTCTACAAAGGTATCATGCGATAATGTTGAATTTAACTTAAATCCAGCAGCATTGATAAAAGACGTTATTGATAATGCTATTGCAGAAGCAATGAATGGATTAGCTGCAACAGAGATATCACCCGACGAGATTGTAAATATGATAATTGATAGTGTGATAGGAACTGTATGTTTATTACAAAATCCAATGGAAATTCAAAAGAAAATACAAGCTGGTATGGCTTGTACAGGGAAAATGAACCCAGGTTCAATGGATACTGGTGGAGATGGTGGTATTGCTAATGGATATGTATATCCGGTTCCAAGTGTCGCCGGTACAATGAATATGAATTTAGATATGAGCACAATGAAAGCTATGGGTAGCTGTTTTGCTGATATTGCACAAGAATTCCAAGCTTGCCAACAAGAATCAGAAGACCCAAATTGTAAATTTGCTACTTGTTTTTATAATATGAGAAAAGAATTTTTTGATTTATTAAATACAAAGATAAGAACTGCAGAATACAACAAAGGTGCAATAGGAACTGTAAAGGCAAAACAATGTGAATTCAAAAAGAAAAAGAATAATAAAATATTTGATGCTATAAATATGAATCCAGCAGACCAAGATTCTTATTTGTCTAATTTCGAATCTACACTATCTGAAATAGGTGTGGCAACTGAAATAGGTGATAATACACCACCAGAAGATTTAAACGAAGAAGAAAAAGCAGAATATGAAGCATTTATGGAAAATATGGCTGGAAATCTTTCAGACGCAAGCGTTAGTAATAAAATTGCAAAAGCAATAGAAGCTAGTGACAAGGCGAAACTAGAAGCTTGTGGTGAAGCTGTAAAAGTAGAAAGTAATTTACCGACAGTTACTACAATGTCTAGTCGTAATTTTAATGCATTAGATTTTGAAATATTAGATAAATCAAAAATAAATTTTGATATTAGTATTATTTTTGATAATAATATCGGTATAAGAGATTTTGATTTAAAGGCAGCTTTTTTTAAGTTAGAGTTATATAAATATTTTATGGGTTTTAATCCAGATGAAGAATTTTTAAATGATGATGGACAACTTAGCACTTCTGAATTAGAATTTATTAACAGGACTCCACTAGTGCAAGCTATGGAAAACGATTTTTTATTATTACCTAATCTAAACAATACTAGGCTTACACCTAGAAATAGAATGTTATTAACTACTACTTTTTGTAAATCATTAGAAGGTATAGAAGAAGATGACTATGAATTTAAAACGTTAGTAAAAGATTTATATATAAATAATATAAAAGATAACGACTACAGTGATATATGTGATTATTTTGCTTGTCCAGCAGCTATGGAAAGTAAAAAATTAGATTCGGATATACCTACTAATTATTTAAAAGAAGATTTTTACACTCGTGAAATCTTAGAATTTATAAATTATAAGATTTGTCCAAGTTCTATTGATTTATATAATAAGATGGTATCTGGTGACAAAGTAAAAAATCTAATATCTATTAATAAAGCTACTTTAAAAAGATTTGTTAAATCAAAAGTCATGTTAGAAAAAAATAAGAATAATACTAAAAAAGAAGATAGGGACGCAAAAGGAGACGTTACAATACTTAAAACACCTAATGTAATGGCTAATAATATAAAATCCGTTAAAAGGTCTTGGGAAGGGGCGGATTCACATATTCAGAATGTTATATCTGAAACTTTATACTGGGGTATAAAGAAATAAATAGTTACTTAAAAAAATAACTATTTATTTCGTTCATTGTAGAATATATTTTATCATAACTTGTATTCTGCGATATATTATCTTTTTTAATAGATAGCGCTTCTAAAAAATCCTCTTTTTCATAATATTTATAAATATCTATTAATTTATTCTTTTCAAACTCAGTAAGCACTCTATTTTTTATTATAGATAAATCAAATATATCAAATTCAAAAAAATTAATTTTATTTATAAATTTTAATAAAATATGATTTTCTATTTCTACCATTTTTAATTCGTCCTGGTCTGTATATTGAATTGTTGATAAATAAATATCAATAGATATACTTTTTGCTAACAGTTCAGTGATATCGATTACCTTAATATCATACTGCAAATGAATAGCTAAAAATTCTGTTAGATATGCTAATTTCATATTTTCTGGGTGAAATTCACTATATTGCTGTATTATTTTAGTTAAATTTGTTTTCATTGTATTCCTATTAAATGTTAATAATAGAATTATAATGAAATTTTTAATCTATTTATAATAAATTCTTAAAAAACTCTTTATAATAAATATGTAAAATCAAAAAAGGAAAAAAAATGAAAAGATTAAATGCAAAAAAAGCGTTTTCAACTATGGAGCTATTATTAGTAATCGGTTTAATTGCTGGTTCGTTAGCAGTTATGTTTAAAGTTTATAACAATATAAAACAAAGTAATGTGGAGCAAAAGTTCTTAACTGACCTTACACAAGTAATTGCTGGTGTTAATAAATACTATGATATTACTGAAAAGTTTCCAGAAGCAAACAAGATGGATAAAACTTCAACTTGGAATAAAAGCGGAACTTATGTTCCATTTAATGTTGCAAACAAGTGGACATTAGCACACTATACGCCGTCTGGTGGAACACCAAGTGTTAAGATTACACCTCTTAGTACTACATATAAAAATATAAATGATGATTATAAGTTTGCTACATATAATAAAAAATGTGAAATAGGAAGCCTACAAACTAAAAGTTGTATCCTATTAGTAGATAAATACGATTCTAAATAAATAAACCGAAATAAACACCTTAAAGGTGTTTATTTTTTTACAGTAGATATTATTTCATCTACAAGACCCATCTCAATTGCTTCACTAGCACTTAAAAAGTTATCCCTTTCCATACTATCATACATTACTTGATAATCTTGACCACAATTATTTGCCATTTCAGTAGTTAAATATTTTTTCAATCTAATTATTTCGTCTGCCTGAATTACAATATCTGTCGCTTGACCACCAGCACCACCAGAAGGTTGATGTATCATTATTCTAGAACTAGGAAGTGAATATCTTTTACCTTTTTCACCGCCACACAGTAGAAAAGCACCCATAGAAGCTGCTTGGCCAACACAGTAAGTATTAACTGCTGGTTTTATAAAACGCATAACGTCATATATCGCTAAACCGGCTGTAACAACACCACCTGGAGAATTTATCCAGAAATGAACATCTTTTGTTTCATCTTCATATTCCAAAAATAAAAATTGTGCAATTATTGCATTAGCAACTGCGTCATTAACTTCGCTACCTAAAAAAACAATTCTGTCTTTTAATAATCTACTATATATATCATATGCACGTTCAACGCCACCACTTTTTTCTATTATTGTTGGCACGTAATAATTTGCCTGAATTTGTTGGTTATTTTGATTCATTCTATTTCCTTTAAATTATAATTATGTAATTATGTATTTTACTTATTTTTGCTTAAATAAAACTTAATTGATTTATTATACCAAAAAAAAAGAATTTTTCAATTAACTCTTATAATTATTTAAAATAACTAAGGAAGAAAAATGATACTTAAATTTTTATTTACAATAAAAGAATATGAAAACAATTTAGTATTTAAAATATTAAATGAAAAAAAAGAAACTAGCATTGATAAAATAGTAACTAACAACTTTTTTTTATTTTGGACAAGTCAATTCTTAATCATTGAATTGGAAAAAGAATATATATTAAAAAGCTTATTAACAAATAATAAATATAGATTTGATAAAGAAGAAATAGTAAAAAGCGGATTAGAATATAAACAAATGAAAAAAGGTGAAGAAGAAAATGAAAACACTAGCAACATTTAATATAGAACCACCACTATTAAATAAATCATATACTATTGGTTGTGTGATAGTAATAGATAAAGCAATTATTGTGGACGCTTATATAGAAGAAGAAGCATTGAATATTTTTAAAGAAGAATTTTATGGAAAATATTTATTAGAATATGGTGATTTACGAATAGATTTTATCAATAGAGAATATAATAAGTATTTAGAAAAATTAAATTTATTTTTAGATAAAGAAATAACAAGAGAGAAAAAAAGAATAGACACATTATTGTCAAAATTAAATAAAGAAACAATAGAATTTTTAAAAGAGGCAGACCAACTAAACCCTAAAAGAAAAAAGTAATCTTTAAGGTTTAACTAATTCCATACTTAGATTTTAAAAATCATCTAAGTCTAAACTCCCTTTTGAATAATTCGCAACATTACCCTCAAAGAAATTAGTTTTTTGGTCATTAAACTTTGCAAAATCGTCTACCCATTTAATTGGGTTCTCAACATTATATATTTTTTCAAATCCTACTGACTTTAATCTATCATCTGCTAAATACTTAATGTATTGTTCTAAAATATCATCTGTAAGACCTAAAATCTGTCCATTTGTAATATACTTACCCCAAGTTGTTTCTAATTCTACTGCCCCCTTAAACATTTCTATTATTTCAGCCTTTAACTCTTCATCAAACAAATCAGGTCTTTCTCTTTTTAATGTATTTATTAAATTTTGGAATAAAGTCAAGTGCGTCACTTCGTCTCTTTGAATAAAACGTATCATTTGTGCTGAACCCAACATTTTACCACTACGTGCAAGTGTATAAAGATAAGCAAATCCACTATAAAAGTAAATACCTTCTAGAATTTGATTAGCAAAACAAGCTTTTACAAAATTTCTTTCAGTTGGATTTTTAGATAATTCTAGAAAGATATTAGCTATTGCATCATTTTTAGCCTTCAATTTATCATCTGTTCTCCATAACTCATAAATTTCTTCTGTGTTAGTCGATATTGTATCAACCATTACAGCATAACTTTGTGAGTGTAAAGCTTCCTCAAAAGATTGTCGAACCAAAATTAAATTAATTTCAGGTGAGGATACATATGGATTAACATTATCTATAATATTATTTGTCTGCAAGGAATCCATAAAAATCAATTGTGATAGTGCTTTATCATATGCACTTTTCTCTTGCTCTGTCAATTCTTTATAATCATTAATATCACGAGTCATATCAACTTCTTTTGGAAACCAAGTATTATTCAACATCATTTCCCAAAGATTATATGCCCATTGGTATTTAATATTATTCAATTCGAAAATCCCAGTAGGATTTCCATTAAATATTTTTCTATCTTTCGATTTTTCAGTTGATTCTGGATTATATATTTTTTTTCTATTTAATTTCATTTATTTTCCTTTATTTTTATTGACAGCCAACGCATTCAACAGAACGGTCTTCCACATGTGCTTCTTGAATACTTTCTGGTGATTCACTTCTAAGATAATAAGTAGATTTAACACCATATTCCCATGCTGTCATATAAATTTCATTTAAAATTTTACCACTTGCTTTATCTAGTGTAATAAATATATTTAAAGATTGACCTTGGTCTATCCATTTTTGACGAATAGCAGCAGCTTTTATCAATTTAGTTTGTTCTATTTCATAAGCAGAAGGATAAAATACCCAAGTGTCTGGTGATAGTTTAGGAACTACTACCGGAATTAAACCACTAAGGTTTTCTTCAAACCATTTTCGTTTATAAACAGGTTCTATTGCCTGTGTTGTTCCTGTAAGAATAGATATAGAACTAGTAGGAGCGATTGCCATTAAATAACCATTTCTCATACCTTGTTCTTTGACAATCACTTTTAAAGAATCCCAATCATAATTATTAGAATTAGTAGTAAGTGTTTCTACGATATCATAAGAAACATCCATTGGAAAAATACCTCTTTCCCATTTACTACCTTCGAAATTATCATAAGAACCTTTTTCAACTGCTAAATCACTAGAAGATTTAATAGTGTTGTATGAAACAGCTTCCATTACTTCATTAACCTTATTAAAATGTTCTTGACTTCCCCAATGAATAGATTGTTCAGCTAACATTTGTGCTTCACCCATAACACCTAAACCAATAGAACGACTGTCTAGGTTAGTTTTTTTAACTTTTCTTAAAGGATAAAAATTTAAATCAATAACGTTATCTAGCGCACGAACAGCTATCGGAGTAATTCTAGCGATATCTTCTGGAGTATTCACTTTAGATAAATTAATACTTGCTAAATTACAAACAGCTGTTTTACCTTCTATACGTTCTTTTTCAATACTAAATATTCCTTCACCATCAATAGTGTGAAGGGCTGTTACGTTTTTAGCTAAAATCATACCATTATTAGTTTTAACTTCTTCTAATTCATCTTTTAAAATGATTTCATTATTGTCCATATAGAACTTTACTTTATAATAATCTGGTTCTGTATTTTGAAATATTTCTGTACAAAGATTAGAACTTCTAATAATACCTTTATGGTCATTAGGATTTTTTTTATTCGCTGTATCCTTAAAACATAAGAACGGGGAGCCACTTTCAAAATAAGATAATAATATCTTTTTCCATAATTGTTTTGCACTAATAGTTTCTTTTCGTGTTTTACCATCATTTTCTAATGCAATATATCTTTCTTCAAATTCTTTTCCATATAAAGAAGTTAAATCAGTTACATCATAAGGGTCGAATAAAGACCATTGTGCATCTTCTTTAACTCGTTGCATGAATAAATCATTTAACCATAATGCCGGAAATAAATCGTGTGCGCGTCTTCTTTCTTCACCCGCATTCTTTTTTAAGTCTAAGAAATCTGTAATATCTAAATGCCAAGGTTCCATATAAACAGCTATTGCACCTTTTCTAGTTCCTAACTGGTCTACACCAACAGCAATGTCGTTTGTTATTTTAAGGAAAGGAACTGTTCCACCAGCAGCTTTTTGGTGGCCATCTATAAAACTACCCATAGAACGAACGTTACTCCAGTCCCAACCAATTCCACCACCGAACTTAGATAATAAACCCATTTCTTTATAAGCGTCAAATATACCTTCTATATTGTCCGGTGTTGAACCTATATAGCAAGAACTTAATTGATGTTTTAGTGTTCTAGCATTAGATAGTGTAGGTGTTGCCATCATCACTTCAAAAGTACTTATCATATTATAAAATTTCTTAGTCCAACCTAATTTATCTTCTTCACGTTGTGCAAGAAACATTGCAATAGCCATGAACATATGTTGTGGTAATTCTATTGGACTTCCATCTAAACCTTTCAATAGATATCTATCATATAAAGTTTTTACACCTAAATAGTTAAATTGAAAATCACGATTTGGTTCAATATATTCTCCTAGTTCAATAATTTCTTCTGAAGTATATAGAGATATGAATAATTCACTTATTCTACCTTCATTTACACCAAAATCTAAATATTTTTTAAAGTCACCATATCTAGCTCCTTTTTCATTACCAATTTTTTTACCAACTCTGTGATATAAATCATACAAAAATAATCTAGAAGCAACAAATGTCCAGTTTGGTCTATCTATATCTATTTTATCAACAGCTGTTTTAATTAAAGTTTTTTGAATATCTTCCGTTCTAATTCCATCTACGAAATGAATTTGTGCATCTACTTCTAATTCGCTCTGGCTTACACCCTCTAATCCTTCTACTGCATCTTTTGTTTGTTTCTGTATTTTTGAAACGTTCATAAAGTCTAGAGAACCGTCTCTATTAGTTACCATATTTTTTTTCATTTTTTTTCCTTGTAATTATTTAAAATATAAAAACAATAATATATTAATATTTCTTAAAATACACTTAATTGTTTGCATTATTATACTATAATTATTATTTTTGTAGTGTTATTTTAAATAAAATTTAAATAAAGGTTTAAAGTGTGGGGGTTCAAGCTATTTATTATAATTATTTTTATAATAAATAGCTTTTAAATGTTATTTGAATTTAATTTCAACTCTTCTGTTATTCTTATAACAATCTTCTGTCTCTTCACTACAGATAGTATTTGTTTCACCATAACTAATAATATTAATATTTTTGTTAAGTATTGTTGTATTAAATATAATTTGTTCCATTATATAGTGAGCACGTTTAATACCTAATGCATAGTTATATTCATCAGTTCCTTGTTGGTCAGCATTACCTTCTATAATAATACTTTTGTTTTCTAATTCATTTTCATTGTCTTTTAAAAATCTAATTAACTTTTTTAGTTTATCTTTTTCATTATCACCTAGTGAATATTTATTATATTCAAAATGTAACTTATAAAACAAATCACCAATTGAAAGATTTTCTTTCTTCATATCGATATCTGTTATTTTGGTAATTCCTATATCTTCTAATATAGGGTTTTCTTCTGAATCTTCTAAATTAGCTAACTCTTGATTTATTTTATCTTCTATGCTTTCATTTTTGATTAAATCAACATTTGTAACATAATTTTCCTCAAAATTTTCACCTCTTTCAAAGTTTGGCTCTTTTAAAACAATTTCTTCTTGACCATTACTGTTTTCTTCTGGTATTGTAGGGTCGTTAAAAGAACACCCCACAAAAAACATAGTTACACCAACTAATAAGATTTTTTTAAACATTATCTTCTTCCTCCTATACTAATAGTTTTTTTATATTTATCCAACGAATTTAATACACTGATATCTTCTTCTAATAAATAACTTTTCTGTCTTTGTTTCTTGATAACTTGATATTCTTTATCAATGTAGTCACCTAATTCAGCTGCTGTTATTATATCATGTTTTTCAATTATGGCACGAAGACTATCAGACATTTTATTACCGAATTCAATATTTGCGATATTTATCGCCTCTTGTTTATGTAGCGGACGCATTCTTAATATGTCGAATGTTCTACCTGGTCTAAGAAGTGCATCATCTATATCGCTTACGTTATTCGTTGTAATAATAAACTTTGTATTATTATTTATAACACCATCAGAAAAAGATAATAGTTGGGAAATAAATTTAGACTGATTTATACCTAATTCACTCATATCAGCATTTTTTCTAGAAGTTAAAAAATAATCTAAATCATCTAAGATAACAACATCGTATTGTTCTGTATTTAATTTTACCCATAAGTCGTCACGCGCTAGTAAATCCTCATTTTTAATATATAATACACGTATTGCATTACTATTATCTTGAAAAACGTCCTGTTGTTTATTAGTCTTAGAAATTAATTCAATATTATTTAATAAATATTTAATATATAAATTAATCATTTTTGTCTTACCTAAACCTTTTTCACCGCTTAATATAAGAATATTATTTTTAGATGTAATAAATTGTTTAAATAATTCGTCTGTATCTATGTAGGGATAATAACTTTCTGTTTCATTGGAATAAGAATCTATATTTAAATGTGAATTATCAACTTGTAACCCTTGTGGTGTCACATACATAGATTGAAAAATAACAAAATTTTCTTCGTCATCTTCTTTAAAGCTTTGAAACAGCTTCACCATTTCTTCTAGAATAGGTAAAGTCTTGCTAAAAAACGCTAAATCTACTTCTTTATCTTTAAATTTATATATAGTTATAAAAAAAGTTTTATCTTTGTCTTCTATTAAAGTTAAAACACGATTATTACTCAAATGAAAACTACTTTCTGTCAGTTCATATTTTGTTTTTACCTTGTCGATAAACAATAAAACCTTTTTATATGTAGAAAAAAGGTCATCCATACCATATTCATAGTTACCGAAAACATAGCTTTTTATAAGACCATCTGGTAATGTAGTGTTTGAATCTAAAATAACTGTTGTATTTTTAATCATTTTTTTCCTTTTTTGTAAATTACTTTTATAATATAAGAAAAGTAATAAATCTTATTATATTCAAAAGGATACCATAAAATGAAAAAAAAGCAAAGTTTTATAACTATTTCTTCAATTTTAATATTGAGCGCATTTAGTCTAAATGCAGAAATGGAAAGAGAATACATAACAGTTGACCATATGCAAGAGGTTTCACCAGAAATAGCGAATGGTGTATTTATTAATGATAAAGGCCAAGAAATTAATTATGAAAGTGCAGATTGGTTTGAATATGAACAAAAGATGTCTAATGAAATGGCTGATGATAAAATGAAGGAAATAAATAATAAACCAATAGTGACAATATCTCGACCTACTATTAATTTATTAGATAAAGATGGAAATATAATGAATATTGGGGAAGAACAGCTTACTGTCATATTAGGGAAAAATAAACCTTATAAAGCATTAACGACAAAAAGTAAGGCTAAAATAAAGCTTTTACACGCAATGCATAAAGATAGTATAAATATGTATTTAGCAATGAATCCTAATACACCTTTAAAAATATTAATTGATTTATCAAAAAGTAAGAACGATATTGTTTCTTCAAATGCTATAAATAATGAGTTATATATGATTTATAAAAGAAATGGTGTATTAGCTTTTGTGAAAAATAAAAAAGTAAATCAAAAAATGAAAGCAATGGTAGAAAAAATAAAAGCGATGTATAATTCAACTGATTTAAATGATAAAGAATTATTGAAACTATCAATTCAAGACACCATTTATGAGAATGTAAAACTATATTTATATTATAATCAAATGGAAATAAATAGGTTTATGGCAATGTTAAATATCAAAGATACACATTTAGATTTAATATATACTAATAATTTAATACACCAAGATTTTGAGACTTCTTTAAATTTAATAAATAATAAAAGAACAAAACATTCAACATTGTTAAAAATCTTCAAAACAACAGAAAATATTTTTATTAAAAATAGGGCTGATTTTATTTTACAAAAAAGCAATAAAAAATCTTGGGAAATATTGATAGAAGACAATATAGAATAACTAAAACACTGCGTTACTACATATTAAGGTATAAAAGAAACCCTTTTTCACCTTAATAATTAAATTCCTTATTAAATCTTGTAATTATTTATTTTTATGATACAATTAAAGAGTAAATAAACATTTTTAAAGGAATAAACTTGAAGAACAAATCAAACACAATAACAAAAGAAAGAAAAATCAAGAAACAAAATTTAATAATAGATACTTCTATAATCTTAGAAGATACTGAGAATTTAAAGTTTTTATATGAAAATAAAAACGTAAATTTGTTTATAAATGATATAGTATTAAAAGAATTAAATAAATTTAAAGATGAATCAAATACGGAAAGAGGTGCGTTAGCACGCGTATTTTTCAATGCTGTCGATAATGCTTCACATAAACCATTAAAATCTGATGAAATAGAAGGTTTAAACATTGATACACAATTAAATGATAAGTTTTACTATTTGATTGCAAAGATAGAAAATATGGAAATTCCTATATATATAATATCAAGACGAAATTATAAAGTATCAAAAGAATGGGACATGTCTGATGTTAGTGGCTTAAACGATGCTAAAATACAAGAAATAGCAGAAGATTATAAATTAACTATTATTACAAATGATAAGGCATTTAAATTTCTAGCAAGAATAGACGGTTTAAAAGCGGAAGGTGTTGATAAGAAAAAAGTTGAAAATTTCAATCAATTAAATTTTAGACATGATATTACAGTTAGTAATATAGAAAACTGTAAAATAGAAGTTCTTAAATATATCAAAGAAAACGAATTATATAGAAATGCACAATTAATTATATATGAAGAGAAAACGCAAATAAATGAAGGTAGTAAGCCTACGCTTTATAAAACAGGTAAAATAAAATATGCATTAGTAGTTACAAATATAGATAAAAATGAAAATATAAATAAGTTATCGTTTGAAACCTATGTAGAAATATTAGATTTTGATAAAGATGATTATGAAGGTTCTGCAATAATTCCGTTAAATATAGAGCAAAAGTTTTACAGTGCCTTGTTAAAAAACCCTAATAACGAAGTTTTTGCTGTTCATGGCGCTACTGGTTCTGGTAAAACATTATTTGCATTGCAAATGGGTATTATAATGAAAAAGAAAGGTTTAGTTGATGGGATTATTTATACTAGAAATACCATTACTGCAAATGAAAAGGTAGCAGAGTTAGGATTTAGAAAAGGTAGTGAAGATGAAAAACTAAATTATTTTATGTATCCTATTTATAATGCTATCAATTTTACTATTGAACAAATGATAAAAAAAGGTGACTTCAAATATCAAATGGAAGAAGGTAGTCAAAACCACAAACATGAAGCTACTGAACAATATATGAAAGATTTTAATATAGAAACAGTTGATATTGCACACTTCCGTGGAATTACTATCTCTAAAAAATTTATTATAGTAGATGAATCACAAAATACTACCGACGGAATGATGAAACTAATAGGAACAAGAGTTGGTGAGGGTGGTAAAATTGCTTTTTTAGGTGATGTTAATCAAGTAGACCATCCTTTTTTATCAAGAAAAAGAAATGGTTTATTATCGTTAATGAAAAAAAGTGAAAGTGATAATTATGTTACTTCTATAAAATTAATACATACTATCAGAAGCGTGGTATCTTCTTGGTTCGATAAAAACTTTTAAAAATTGTAAGCCGGCTTTTTATGCTGGTTTATCTTCCTGACCTACAAAAACTACTTCGAATATAAATAATATAGTAATTTTCCTTTTTTTTTAATCAATTTTTAAGTTTATATGATATACTATCTGTAAATTATTAATATAAGGAAAGAAAATGGAAAATAATAATCATTATAATTCTGATGACATTGTTGAATTAAAATATCCCAACAATGTAAGACGAAAGATAGGAATGTATTTAGGTAACTCTGGACAAAAGGGTTTCAATCATACATTTACAGAAATATTTGATAATTCAATAGATGAATTTGTTGCTGGTAACGGTGATAAAATCACCGTTACTGTTGATTCTAAAACAAACACTGTATCAATTCGCGATTTTGGTCGTGGTATTCCTTACGGAAAAAATAAAGAAGGTAATTCTGCTTTAACTTTAGCATTAACAGTGTTACACGCTGGTGGTAAACACTCAAATGATATTAGAAATAGTAGTTATAAATATTCTTCTGGTGTGCATGGTGTTGGTGCTTCTGTTGTTCAAGCAGCGTCTAACTTTATGAATGCAATTGTATATCATGGTAATGAGAAAGCATATCAAACGTTTGAAAATGGTATTCCTACTTCAGATGTAGTTGTTATGAAAAGAACTGAACTTATTGATTGGGAACCAGAAGATGAAGGTGGAAATGGAACTTATATTGTTTATCAGCCTTCAATTAAAGAAGACGAATTTGATAAAAACAATGTATTTGATAGTGAATGTGTATTCGAAAAAGAGTGGTTTTTAGATAAACTAAAATATACTTCATATATGAATATAGGTTTAGAAGTTAATATAGATTTTGATGGTGAAGAAATTAAATTTAAAAAACAAGAGAATGTTAAAGATATATTAAAACTTAGCAATCCAAAATTCTTGCTAGAAGAAACACAGGTATTTAAAGAAGAATTCGCATTATTATTATCAAAAGAAGCAAAAACTAAAAAAGTTGTTAATATTCAAAAAGTATTAGATATGGACGATGAAGAATTTCAAAGATGGGAAATGAAAATTTCTGAGATGGAATTAGTTTATAACTTTACTGAAACACCAGACCCAATACAATTATATTTCGTAAATGGTGTATTAGTAAAAGGTGGAAAACAAGAACAATCATTAAAATTACAAATGAAACGTTTTTTTAATGAATATGTAAAAGACACAAGAAAAAATCCTATTTTTTATGAAACTGAAGATATTTTTGGAAATTTCAGTTTTATGTTTAGTGTAAAATTAAATGAGCCAAAATTTTCCGGTCAAACAAAAGAAGCACTAGATAATGTTGAGGTAACAACGATTGCTACTGCATTTTTAAAGAAATATTTTCAATTTTGGTTTGCGAGAGAAGATAAGAAAGTAATGGATATTTTAGTAAGACTAGTTGATGCTAATAAAAAAGCAAGACAGGCTTCCGATAAAATAAAAGAAAATGTCTTCAAAGAAATATTTTCAGATAAAGAAGATGATATATTAAGTAATAAAGGTAAATTGGAAGAGTGTCGAACAAAAGATAGAACTAGAGCTGAATTATTCATAGTGGAAGGGGATTCTGCCGGCGGTTCTGCTAAACAATCTAAATCACATGAATATCAAGCATTATTACCATTAAAAGGTAAACCGCTAAATACTCTAAAAAAAGCCAATCAGGTTAAAATTTTTAATAATGACGAAATAATCTCACTTGTAACCGCATTAGAAACAGATATTGGTGATAAATATAATTATGAAAAATTAAGATATAACAAAATAATATTAATGTCTGATGCGGATATTGACGGACAGCATATTAATGCATTAATGCTTACTTTCTTTTTTAATTTCTATAGAGAACTAATAGAACTTGGACATGTATATTTAGCTTTATCACCACTATATAAAATAGTATTAGGTAAAGAAACAAAATGGGCTTGGTCTAAGGAAGAACTTGACGGAATTATCAAGGGTAAATCTAAATTTCAAATAACAAGAAATAAAGGGCTAGGAGAAATGGACCCAGAAGAATTATGGGAAACTACTTTAAATCCAGTAAATAGAAAACTTGTTCAAGTTCGTATTGAAGATTATGAAAAAGAAAAAGATAATATAGATATATATATGGGTGATGATGAATCAGCTAAAAAAGTATTGAAAGATATACTAAAACAACATTATGATGAGTTAAAAGATAATAGAATTATTAAATTAACTTCACCTGATAATACGGAGGCAAACTAAAATGGCTAAGAAAAGAAATATAAAAGATTTAATATCTTCAAAAGATAGTTACTTTGAGGATTTAGATTCAATTGAAAATGAACAATCTGATATATCAGATGTTGTTAAAAAGAGTATGTTTGAATATGGTTCTTACATTATTGAAGAAAGAGCATTACCAAATATGTTAGATGGTTTAAAACCAGTTCAACGTAGAAGTCTATATGCTATGAAAGCCGGTAATATGGTTGGTTCAAAACACTATAAACTAGCAAGAGTTGTCGGTGACGTTATTGGTAAGTATCACCCACATGGTGATAGCAGTGTTGTTGGAACAATCGTCCAAATGGTTAATAAATGGAAAAATAATTTTCCTTTCTTAATTGGTCAGGGTAACTGGGGTTCAATTACTGGTGATAGCAATGCAGCAATGAGATATATTGAAGTAAAATTAGATGATTATACAAATAATATATTATTCGATTCATTAGAAAAAGAAAATGTAATACCTTGGATTGATAATTATGATGCAACTACACAAGAACCAAGATTACTTCCGTTGAAATTTCCATTCCATTTATTAAATGGAACGAGTGGTATTGCTTATGGTATGGCGACAGATATTCCTTCATACAACGTAAAAGAAATGACTAATTTAATGATTTATTTAATAGAAAATTCTTTTTACACTGATAAGTATAAGTTAGAAGACCATAAAGAAGAAATTTTAAATATTATACCGAGTGTGGATTTCCCAACTGGAACAAATATTTATTTTGATAATACCAAAAATCTAGAAGAAGATAGTATTTTTCAATCTAAATTTTCATTAAGAATGCGTGCTTCTTATGAATTGGACGAAAATAAAAATGAAATCACTATATATAATATACCTATAAATGTAAAGACAAATAAATTAAAAGAAGAGATTCTCAATGCTAAACGTAGTTATCGTGAAATAAATAAACGAAAACAAATGAAAGAGCCTACTGAAATTCTCAACATTAATGAATCACCATTAATGATGCCAGAAGAAGATGACGCTTCTATAATACTATCTTTTAAAAGAGATGCTGATTTAACAAGTGAATTAGCAAAATTATTTAAATATACTTCATTAGATAAAAGTTTTAGTGCTAATATACGTGTTATAAATGAAGAAGGTGTTCCAGTTGATGTCTCCTTCTATGATAATATGATTAAATTCCTTGAATTTAGACAACATGTTGTATTCATGAGTATCAAACACGATATTAAAAAATTAGCAGAAAGAATTCATTTATTAGAAGGTTTCAGAACCGCCCTTGATAATATAGATAAAGTAATTGAAATAATACGTGGAAATAAAGATAGCGAAGAAGCGCAAAAAGAATTACAATCTGAATTTGGTTTATCAGAGGCACAAACGAAAGGTATCTTAGAGATGAAACTTTCTAGATTAACCGGATTAGAAAGCGAAAAAATAGATAATGAACTTTCTGAAAAGAATAATCAACGCGAAGTAAAAGAAGAAATCATTTCTTGTTCTGCTAATGTATATAATTATATTAAAGAAGAATATTTATCTTTATTGGAAACTAAACAAATAAAGAACAATACTAGACGTTCAAAAATACTTTCAAAAGTTACTAAATTCAGTGAAGAAGATTTAATAAAAGATAAAGAAGTAATCGTAATGTTAATGTCAGATGAAACTATATCATATATACCTTCTGATAAATTTAAATTAAGAAATCGTGGAGCGCAGAGTCAAAATAGTAAAGTAAATGCTTCGGGTTATGACAATATGAATTTAGAAATAGCAGAAAGATGTAATTTAAAAGATGAAATATTATTAATTAGTTCATTTGGTAAAGCGTTTAAAATGAAAGCATATAAAATTTCTACGAAATTCAATTATGTTGGAAATATACTGAATCTGGAGAAAGACGAAAGAATTATATTCTTATCAAAGTATGATGAAAATATAAAACAATATTTATTATTAACTCAATTTGGAAAAATTAAAGGTTTAAATAGTTCAATAATGAAATCTGTTACAGATAAAAGAAGTACCACTATTGTCCAGCTGGATACAGGTGATAGTATTCAAAGTTTTAGTCCGTTTAAGAACATAGATAATGAAAATGTATTAATCGCCGCTTCTGATGGAAAGGTATTGAAATTCCCAACTAATAATGTAGGTATTTTAAAAGGTGGAAATACAAAAGGTTCGCGTGGTATTGATTTAAATGAAAACACAAAAGTTGTTAAAATGCGTGTATCAGATAAAGATACTGATATATTGATAGCTGTATCTGATATAGGTAAAGCCAAAAAAGTATTAATATCTGAAATACCAACGAAGAAACGTGGTCAAAAACCAAATGTTTTCTTTAATCAAGATAAGGCTAACGGAAATATGATTGGTGCTGAAGTTATAGAGGACGAAACAAAAGAAGCGTTAATGATATTAACTGAGAAGGGTGATGTTACATTAATAAAAATAGCTGATTTTAATCAAGTAAAAAGAAGTGCTAAGGGTGCTGTGAAAATTATGAATATTAAAAGTGATAAAGCTAAACTAATTAAAAAGATAGAAATAGAGGAATAATCCCTCTATTTCTATTGTTCTTCTGTAAAGATTTTATATATTATAAAATCTTTTGTATTTGATATTTTATCTTTAATATCTATTACATTAGTATCATACTGTTCTGTATGATATTTTTTAACCCTAAATTTTATTTGCTCTCTTATTGCTGATATCTTAATATTATTTTTTTTCTCAATATTATTTTCAATATATGCTTCATATGCTTCTAATAATCGATTATCTTGTTCATAAAAATAAGCAAGTGCATTTTTCACATTTTTTAATGGATGTTTGATATTTTTATAGTATTCAAAATCTTCTGTAACTTCTTTATCTTTTGAATACCTTGTATCAGCAGCATTAACAAATGTATTTTCTGCTTTATCTACACCTTCTAGTAAAAATATACCATCTTTATATAAAGAATATTTGTTTAAAATAATAATTACTTTCTTAATAAAAAATAAATCATACTCGCCAAAGTTCAATATAGCTTCTAACTCATTACCAATAGGGCTTCCATCTTCTAATTTTATTTCAATATTAAAAAGAATATCAAATAACTTTATATATTTTGTATCTATTGGTTTAATCATATTGTTTAAAACTATTTTTGCAGCACTGTATTCTTGTAAATTGTATAATTTAAGTACACGAAATAATTCTATGTTTTGTATTTTACTAAATTCAATTTTATTTTTTTTGTTAATAAATTCATAGTTATATTTTTCTGCTATCGGAACTTGTTTTTCTACACTTTTTTTTAAGTTTCCGGACAATATATTAAATACTTCTATTTTGCCATTACTTCCAGCGTTTAAAGACCCAAATAACATTACTGATAATAATATTTTTTTCATTATTTGCTTCCTTTTATTAGATTTAAAGTATAAGTGGTTACTTCAAAATTATCACCACTTAATTCTTTAAAGATTACTTTGTTAGTATCTTTAATAATACTGGATACAAATTCTTCTTTAACTTTTCTGAGAATCTTAATAGTTCCCTTTTCAAATTTAATATAAGTAGAAAAATTATAAAAATCTGTTTTATTTAATGGTGTGTAAGCTATAAATTTCAATATACTTCCTTCTTTTCTTAAAACATACCATTGTTTTTCAGATAAATTATATTCTAATTTCGAAATAGTTGTTTTAAAATTATTCTTAATAGATACACCTAATATAATAACTTCTTTTTTATTATTTAATATTTCATTATATCTTTTCAAATTAATAATCTTAAATTCGCTTTTTTGTATTTTAGTACTTAATTTTTCTTTATCAATAATTTTAAGAATATTAGTTTGTGGATTAATTTTAATGATTTCTTTTTCTTTAATTATTTCTTTAATCTCTTCTTTTGGGCTTTCGCCTAACTTAAACTTAAATGCACACTCTAAAAATGTCATTGGAGTTATTAGCATTAATGGTATGAAAATATTTTTCTTCATTTTGATAATCCTTATTTTTTTTGTTTATATAAAATAGTGTTTTATACAAAAACCCATTCTTTTTTAAATTATAAATAAAAAAAGGCTCTTTTTTTTGTCTTCCCTCTTTAATATTAATAAATGAATAACCTATATATTCCAAATGTCCTTTGTTTTTACCATGTTTAATTATTTTAACTAGTATTGCAATAGGAATGAACATTACCATAGATATAAGAACTACATATCCACCAATACTAGGCGGTAAGAAAAGACCAGTAAAAATACTCATAAATCCATAGTTCATTGCCCAAAATTTTATAGTATAGTCAATATCTGATTTATCTAATCCAAATACCTTTACACGTGTATTAATAATTCGTCTTAGTTCTTTTAAGTTTCCCATTTGCTTTCCCTTTTATATATATTATAATTATTTTTTTTCTAAAATTTTAATTATTATTCCTACAACATTTTCTTTGAACTGTTTTGTGTTAAATAATTTTGCTATAAATTTATCATCTTTTAATATTTCATTTTGAATAATATCATTTTCTAATATTTCAGAGATAATAGTATCTACTTTAATTTTCCGCTTTTGTCTTAAAAATTCTTGCTTTTGAATATTTTTATTAATTTTATTATAAGAGGTTTCATTAAGTACATAATGATTTAATATCATAAATTTACGTAATGCTTCATTTGATATATTTTCTAATTCTGTATATTCATCTTTTAAATGTTTTAGTAGTTGTGGATAACTAATCTTTTTTAACATTATCATATTTCCATATTCCGAAAGTTCTTCTTTCGGAATAATAGTGAATTTAGATTTTTTTGCCATTTTATCTATCTAATTGCAGTATAACTATCTTCTGTAATTATAATTCTTATTTTTTCTTCTTCGTTTGTAACAATAAAAGAAATAAGTTTTTTCATATCTGATTTAATTAAACCTATGATTTCATCAAATGCTTTTGAAGCACCACCAATAGCAGCACCTTGAACTTTACTTTTGTCTGCAGAATCTTGACCAGCACCACCACCAGTTAGTCCAGCAACATCTCCGGCTCCACCAAGCGACGCTAATGGACTACTTGCTGATATAATAGCTTCTGCTATTCCAGATACTAATTGTAATCCAGATGTCATTACAACACTTTCAATTTTTTTATTGATAAACAATCCAGGAATCCCTTCTATGTTTTCAACTTCTGAATAAGTAATACTATCCATAATAGTCATTTGCATATATTGACTATTGTCACCGTCATACCAGACTATATCTTTTGGTATAATATTAACACGTTCTGTTACAGCATCCCCTATTAAAACACCACGCATTATTGCGTCATCTGGAAAGTAAAGTATATTTCCGTCAGGTAATTTTATATTCTCTATATTATTTGCAATAAAAGGTGTTTTAAGTCCGCCTTCTTCTTCACCGCCAACAATTGTTTTCACTTCATAGGCAGATGGTATTGTCACAATAATAACAGTTCCTATCGGAAGTCTAATTGAATTAAAATTCTTTTCTTTAATTTCTTTCTTTCTTTGTTTTGCAAGTTTTTCTTTTGCCTCTCTAGATATTGATTGTGATTTCATACCAGGTAATGTATAAGAAACTGGTAATGGGTTTCCTTCTGCATCAACTTCTGGCTTAAAAAGTTCATCTAGTTCTTTATCGCTTAAATCATATAAATCTTTATTAAATAATTTAATTTTCTTTTTTTCTGCTACTTGAATTATTTGTTGTTTAGGTTGTGCTTTTAATTTTATAATCTCTGCATTAAGAGCTTTTAATTTAGCTAAAACTTCTTCATTTAAACTATTATCTTGTTGTATAATTCTTATTGGTTCTTTTTTAACAGGTTGAATTTCTATTAATTTACTAGCATTATCATTTAACTTTAATTTTAAAGTAGAAATACTAATAAATTCCCCTAATTTAACTTCATCGATACCAGATATATAAACTATGTTATTTCTAATGAAAGCTTCTTGAAAACCTTTTTGTATTTTGAAATCACCATTACCTGTACTTTTATATATTACATTTTCTCTATTAACAGCATATGTCCCTTTAGTTGTTCTAAATATAGAACTCGATTTTATAATTAATTTCTTAATTTTAAACATAATAGTCTTTTTCTTATATTTCAATATGATTTTATCACCCTGTTGAATATATATATTACCTGGCGTTTTTATCTTTGTTCCATCTTTTTTAATGAATTGGATTTGACCTTTTTTAATATATTCAATTGTTTCACCTGTATCAGTATAAACTACTAATTTATTATTTAACAAAGTTGGCACGTCTAGTTTATATTCATATGTTTCTTTATTCATATTAAAATATCTACTAATTTCTTCTGGGTCAGTAATAGTTTTCACTAGTTTGTTATTTTGATATATTCGTAAAACACCATTTTCATATTTAAAATAACTATTTTCATCTCCAGACTCTTCAACTGTTGCATTACTAATCTTCGACCTTGCGATTTTCTCTTTTATACTAATAGTTTTTTGTTTTTTATTTATCTCTATAATATATTTATTAGGGGTTAATAAATAATAATCCCCGCCTAGTTTTAATATTTTCTTATCATTAATAGAAAATAATTTTAAAAATTTATTTTCTAGTTTATAGTGTGTAAATTCTATATTTGATTTGTTTTTATATATATCAGAATATTCTTCTACATTGTCTTTTAGAATATATAATTTATCCCCTAATATCTTAATTTTAGAATCTTCTATAAAATCTGGTTTAAATTTATCAAAATTCAGTGTTAAGACACCATTGTCAAAACTTAAATGTTGATATTTAGAATAGTCATTAAAAATACTTTTTTTCTTTTCTTCTATATCAGTGTATTTCTCATTAAATATTAGATATTTAAATACAAATACTTCTTCGTTTTTAACTTCTATATTTGCATCTTTAACAACAATTGTTTTATTGTTTTTTGTAATGGACACGTCTTTTCTACTATCAGTAAATATTGCTTCACCCCAGAAATTAACATTGTATTTGTTAGAAGGTTTATAAATACTTTTTGTTTTAATTATACTACCGTCTTCCATTACTATGTCACCATTCTTGTTAATTCTACCTTTTCCTATTCTGGTTATTTTTCCATTTTTATCTATTTTATATATAACACCATCTTTTTCAAAATACTTATTACCATCTTTGTCGATATATCTTGCTTTATCTGTATCAAATGTTTTTATAATAGTTCCATCTTTCAAGTAAATATTACCATTTTTATCTATTCTGCCCTCACCTATTTTAGTGATAGAACCGTCTGGATTAACTCTATATATAACACCATCTTTTTCAAAATATTTATTACCGTCTTTATCAGTAAATATTTTTTGATTTTTAATATCAAATGTATCTATTTTAGTTCCGTCTTTCATACTAATAGTTCCATCAGCATTAATCTTACCCTCACCTATTTTAGTGATAGAACCGTCTGGATTAACTCTATATATAACACCATCTTTTTCAAAATATTTATTACCGTCTTTATCAATAACATATTTCATATTTTTTAAATCGTAGGTATCTATTTTAGTTCCGTCAGCCATAGTAATAGAACCGTCAGCATTAATCTTACCCTCACCTATTTTAGTGATAGAACCGTCTGGATTAATTCTATATATAACGCCATCTTTCTCAAAGTATTTATTACCGTCTTTATCAACAACTATTTTATTTAATTTTTTAGTATTTATAGTCGTTCCGTCAGCCATAGTAATAGAACCGTCAGCATTTATTTTACCTTTACCTACTTTAGTAATGGTGCCATCTTTATTTATTCTATATATAACACCGTCTTTTTCATAATACCTATTGCCGTCTTCATCGACAATTATATCTTCTTCTGTTAAATCAAAAGTTTCTATTCTTCTTCCGTCTTCCATTTCAATAGTTCCGTCAGCATTTATTTTACCCTTGCCAACGACTTCAATAGAACCGTCTTTGTTTATTTTATAAATAATACCATCTTTCTCGAAATATTTATTACCGTCTTTATCAGTAACTAATTTTCTAAATATTTTTGTATTTATTTTAGTTCCGTCAGCCATAGTAATAGAACCGTCAGCATTAATACTACCTTTTCCTATTCTAGTAATAGAACCATCTGGGTTAATCTTATATATAATACCATCTTTCTCAAAATACTTATTACCATCTTTATCTATAACAATTTTTTTGTTAAGTAAATCAAATGTATCTATTTTAGTTCCGTCAGCCATAGTGATAGAACCATCAGCATTAATTTTACCTTTTCCTACTTTTGTAATAGTTCCGTCTGGGTTAATTCTATATATAACGCCATCTTTTTCAAAGTATTTGTTACCATTTTTATCAGTAACAACTTTTTGATTTTTAATATCAAATGTATCTATTTTAGTTCCGTCAGCCATAGTAATAGAACCGTCAGCATTAATCTTACCTTTTCCTATTTTCGTAATAGTTCCGTCTGGATTAATTTTATATATAATACCGTCTTTCTCAAAGTATCGATTGCCATCTTTATCAGTAACAATATTATTTAATTTTTTAGTATTTATAATAGTTCCGTCAGCCATAGTAATGGTTCCGTCAGCGTTAATTTTACCTTTGCCTATTTTAGTGATAGAACCGTCCGGATTAATTCTATATATAACACCATCTTTTTCATAATACTTGTTACCGTCTTCGTCTATTATTATATCACTATCTGTCGTATTAAATGTTTTGATAGTGCTACCATCTGCTAATGATATTACACCATTTTTAGATATTTTACCCTTACCCATTTTTGTAATAAGACCATTTTTAGATTTTTTATAAACAATACCATCTTTAATAAAGTATTGATTACCTTCTTTATCAACTGCTGATTTTCCGTCTTGTATTTTAAAAGTATCTAAGGTTGTTCCATCAGCCATAGTGATAGAACCGTCAGCATTAATTTTACCTTCTCCTAGTAGAATTAAATTTCCATTTTTATCTATTTTATATATTTTTCCATTTTTTTCAAAATATTTATTACCGTCTTTATCCATAACAACTTTCTTAACCATCTTTGTTAATATTTTAGTTCCGTCAGCCATAGTAATTGTGCCGTCAGCATTAATCTTACCCTTTCCCATTTTAGTGATAGAACCATCTGGGTTAATTTTATATATAATACCATCTTTCTCAAAATATTTATTACCATAATCATCTGCTACTAAATCTTTATCATTAATATCAAATGTATCTATTTTAGTTCCGTCAGCCATAGTAATTGTGCCGTCAGCATTAATTTTACCTTTTCCTATTTTAGTAATAGAACCGTCAGCATTAATCTTGTATATAATACCGTCTTTTTCAAAATATCTATTACCGTCTTTATCAGCAACAATACGCATTGTATCAGTTGTTTTCACTTCTTCTAATGAACCATCAGCGTTAATTTTATATAATTTTCCATTCTTTTTAATGTATCTATTACCATTTTTATCTTCAAAATGTGTATCTATTTTAGTTCCGTCTGCCATAGTAATAGAACCGTCTTCGTTAATAGTCCCTTTTCCTATTTTAGTTATAGAACCATCTGGATTAACTCTATATATAATTCCATCTTTTTCAAAATATCTATTACCGTCTTTATCAGCAACATATATTTTATTTTTGTCTATTTTATTTAAATCGTGTATCTGTATTTGACTACCGTCTTCTAATTCTAAGCCATTACCAGTATTTCTAATAACAATACTTTTTATTTTACAAATTTTAATATTATCTATAAATAAATAATCGTCTTTAAAGACATGACTAGCGTGTGAATATTTCTTTGTTATTTTATTTTTTACTTTAATCGTTATGTTTTTGTTATGAATATATACTTTTTTATCGGTATTTACACAAGTAACTATTTTCAATTTATTACTGAAAGAAGAATCCAATGTTAAAATACTTGCTTTATTATTAAGCTTAATAGATATTTCACCATTACTTCGTAACAATATAAATCCATTACCTATTGTTTCTTGTGTTCCGTCTAAATTATATTTCAATATAATACCATTCTTATCTAATTTATATATCGCACCTAAGTCATCTATATATTTCTCTAAATATCCTATATTAAAAGTATTTCGCACAATATAAAAAGTCTTATCTTTTGTAATAAGTATTTTATGTGTCTGTTCTTCTACAAATAGTTTTTCTGAACCTTTTACATATAACCCGTCATTAAGATATAAATTATTATTTTCTATTTTAATAACATTTACATTATCGTCTATAATTTTAAAACTTTTAAATAATTTTTGTGTAGGCTTATAAATTTCTAGATTTTGAATAGGTGTTGCTACATTTTTAAAACCGTTATCCAATACAAACTTTTTCCCTTTAAAGAAATATATAGAAAAATTACCCTCTTCCACTATTTCATTATATTTATCAATCAGGATATACGTTCCTTGTTTATATTGTATAGATTTTATAGACTTTTCTTTAATATATTGTTCTTCTAATTTTATATTTTTAAATAAAGATTTTGAAGTTATTTTAATTTTTTTATCACTTGAAAAATAATATTCATCGCCATTCGCCATAGTATATACGTTAGTGTCATATATAAAAATCATTGGTGTCACATCATTCACCGTTATAACTTCTGCTGCATCTTCGTCTTCTTTCTGCACTCCATTATTATTTCCGTTTAAAGATTTTATAACTGAACCACCTGTTGAACTAATGTAATATTCATCATTATTAATAAAAGAATAACCATAAAAAATATTACTTTTTATAACAAATTTCTCATTAGAATCATTATTTAAGTTCTTATTAATATTATTACCACCAAGCCCATTAACAGATATATCATTTAGTTTTTGTAATAAAAATTCTTGTGATTTTTTTAATTTTAAAAAGTCTTTTTTAATAGACCCTTCTTTCAAATCATATTTAAAATCTACATTTTTATAAGTATTACTAGTATCATTTACTGACAATTCTCTTTTTTCAGAAAAGTTTTTTGCCATTTTTTCGTCATTTTCTGAGAAGAGGAAACTCATTATTAAAACAAATAATAACCCAATACCAATAAGTATTGTTATCTTTTGCTTCTTTTCTAAACTATCGAATTTTTCTTTAAACGCTTTTATTTTATCCATTTGTGTTACCTTTACAAAGATTTGTTGATTATAATATGTGAATGAATATATTTAATATAGGCATTCGTACTATTTATTTTCAGCTTGCTAACTTTTTCTCTATTGAATAGAAAAATATTATATATTATATCGAATTTTACTATTTTATTAGAATGTTTTTCGATTAAAAGTAATATTAATTCTAAATTTTCACTTTCTATTATTATAGAAACCTCATTTTTATTAAGATTATAATGGATAATTATATCTTTTAATATTTTATATAAATTATATTTTACTAAATAATAAACAAGATTAAACATTATCTTATCTTGATTAGATATGTTTTTTAACATATTAATAAAATTAGTTTGAACTTCTTTATCATAATTATTTTTCAAAAAGTATATAAATGTATCAAAATTTAATGAATGGTAATCATTAAGAACTCTTAGTTTTTCTTCTTCTTCTAGTATTTTGCCTTCTAGTTTAAAGATATTCTCTTCTTGCGTTAATAGTTCTTTTTCATATTTTTCAAAAATAGATATATCTAATTGTTTAACTAATTCATTCTTATTTCGACTAAGAATATCATTGTATTTTTTTTCTTCTTTTTTTAGTTCTTGTTTTTCTTTTTTTAATGTTTTTAAAATATCTTCAAAAGTATTAAGTTTTAATAAATATTTAAAAGTAGAAGAATATAAGTCAATCATTAATTTTTTATTATCTTTATTTTTAACAAAGATATTAAAAGTATTAGAGCGTGTATAAAAATATTCTGGCATAGAGTGATTTATTTCATTTGTAAATATTTTCTTTAACATTTTACCTTATCCTTGTGTTTTTATAGTTTATATAAAATTTCTTTAATTTCTATATCTTCTTTTAGCTTATAATATATTTCGTATTTTTCAATAGCTTCTCTATCAATAAATTCCAATGCATCTATTTTTCTAAATTCAATAATTACATTTTCTATAATAAGGTGTATATCTTCAAAAAAATTAAAATTAGTCATTTGCTCTATAATAATAGGCTTTAATTTATTAAATGATAGAAATCTACTTTCTTCTCCGTCTTCTATTGTTAAAAATTCAAAAATTTCAGTTTTTGCTTCATCATCTAATATATAATTATTAATAATGTGACTAACTATTAAACTCAAAAGTTGTTCATTGTTATTTGTAATAGTTTGGTTAAGGTCATGACTCATAGTGTCTTGTAATATATTAACCAAGTCCTTAGAATATTCATTGAAATTCAAATAATTAAGTTCTTTCATTAGCTTTATACTGTTGCTTAAACCAAAAGTTAATAGATATGTAGATAATAATTTTTTTCTTTCTCCTAAAGATAATTCAGAAAAAGATTCAACGGATTTATTTATTAAGTCTTCATAAGTATTAAACAACATTTTGTTTTTATTTAAATAGTGGTTCATTCCTTTTATTTTCAGGACTGTAGGTATATCTAATTTGTTACTCAATATAATTCCTTTCTCAATATTATTGCTTTTATTTAATTATAATGAAATAATGAATAAAAGTTTATTTATAATAAAAGAAAAAAGGAATTATAATGGCTTCTGAAAGTTTAGATAAGTTTCAAGATACGAAAACCGACGATAAAGGAAAACAAACCTTTGCCGAGAAGATGCGTCAAAGGCAAAAAGAGAAGAAGACGCGTGAAAAAGAATCACGAAATAGTTACAATCTATTAAAAAGATATTTAATTTTTTTAGTAGTCCCATTTATTTTTATGGGAATGGATATTTATTTATTGTTTGCTGGTTCTATGGACGAAGAACTAATTGCTAAAATAAATACAGTAGATTTCTATGTATATGGTACTTATTTATATGTATTTTTATTACCAGTGACAATAGTACAAGAACTATTAAACTATGTTGGCGTAACTTTACCAATGCATTTAATACTTGAAACAACATATGACACTTTTGTTAATTATAATTTTTTCACATTAAATCCAGCTACATTCTCAAATAATCTACATGAGTTGATAGACGCAAAATATTACTTTTATGAATCTTCATTTGGACAAGTAGAGGCAATGGGTGAATTTTCACAATATTTAGCTATAACCCTACTTAAGCTTTATTTGTTTGGATATGTAATATTTTTCTTTGTCGCAAAAGTTATTTCTAATTTATTAGGTGTAAGTAAGAACGTTTATGGCGAAGCATATGATGGTTATAAGAAGAATGCATATGGACGTGCTAAAACAGCTGCAGATATCAAGGTAAATCAAGGTAAAGCAAAGAAATTTCAAAAAATATTGTTATCTACAAAGGGAGAACAAATAGACTATCTCCAAATATATAAAGATAGTTTTGAACAAAGAAACGCAGTGTTTTGTGCTATATTTGGCGGAAAACTATTTAAAGATAAAGACAAACATTATGAATTATTAACTATGATTAATGAAACATTTGATTCTTATATACCTAATAAATATTATAATATAATTAACTTCATGACAGACGTTGATAAGAAAATATTAAATATTAAGGCAGAAGTTTTTGAAGATACTTTTACACAAACAAAATATACTCAAGACGACTTTGAAATATTTTTAAATAACTTTAAAGAAGACGAAAAACGTTTAATTATACCAACCTTTATTTCTACATTAAGAAAGTATAGAACTTTTGATGTACATAATTTAATCAGATTACTATTAACAAACGATAAAATAAATATATCTAATTTTGTATCGAATGACGGTTTAAGCAAAATAAAAAGGTTATCTAAGGATGCATATAAGATATTAAATGCTAAAGAAATATCTAGTATGGATGCAATAGGCCTTTCTATACAAGTAAGATATCCATTTGACTTTACTTTAAAGCAAATAAAAGATATTGAAGAAACGAGAGAATTAACGAAACTGAAAATAATTGATATGCGATTAAAATATTTAAGTAGTGATGAAAATATGAAATTATATGATATGGAAACAGAATCTACAAATGAAACTGCAAAAGAATATTATGATAAAGACTTTAATGAATACATAGGATTAATAAATAATTATATAACGGAATTTTTTAAAGTATCTCAATTATATTACCCCTGGTTATCCACCGACATTGGGACAAAATACACTAAAATAATAGAAAAATTAATAGTGCTAAATTTTAATACTAATTATTGGTTAGCTGATTTTAATGGTTTGAATTCTTCACATTTTAAAACATTATATATAATGGAAGATGAACTTTCCCGTGACGAAACAGCTGCTATCACAAAGTTTTTATCAGCTATGGATGACGATTTTGAATATTTACCAGATTGTTTCGCAGAAGAAATTTCTTTTTTAAGGCATAGAAACATGGGTATTTTTGTAATGCTTTCATTGGCAACAACAATGGTTGAAACAATACCGGATAATTTGGCTGTAATTTCTTTTCAAGAAGAATTTATATCTTTTTATAACAATTTATCACAAAGACTTTTATTAGAAAGCGAAGGAGAATAAGATGGCTGGGCATGACTTAATTACGATTAACAAAAAAATAAATTCGCGAAAAGCGGAAATATTAGAAGAAGTATATACATTAAAGAAAGTAAAAGAAATTTCTATAATGTTAGCTTTTTTACCGGAATATATAGATTATAAAATTAAAAAATTAAATATCGAAATGTCTGAGGTTGAAGTAGAAGAATATCCTAAAATAGGTGTCGACGCCTGGAAAGATATAGATAATACTAATACATTTAGATTTGGAACAGATTTAATGGGACAACCTGTCTTTACGAATCAAATGACACAACATTGTTTAGTTATGGGTTCAACAGGTTCTGGAAAATCAGTATTTTTATTACAGTTGTTAAAACAAGTAATCTTTAAAGGTGGAGGAAGTACTTTTATTGACGGTAAAGCCGATTTAAAATTAATGCGTCAAGTAATGGCTATTGCTTACGAATTTGGTAGAGAAGATGACATAGTTATCTTAAACTTCAATACTGAAAAAACAGATGACGGAAGACAAGTTAAGAGTAATACCTTTAATCTTTTTGCAAATGGTGAACCAGATGAAATATTTGAAACACTTAAGTCAATAGCGCTACCTAATAAAGACGAATTCTTTATTACTCAAGCAGCTTCTGTATTAAAAGCCTCGTTGGTAGGTTTATTTTTTGATAGGGATGTAAAGAATAAACCTGTAACCATGAAAGACCTTGGTGAAAGATTAGAATTAGGTGCATTTAGGGTTCAAATGGTTCCACCAGCAGACCCTACCATAAATTTAGTAGACCAAACACCTGATTTAGAAATATTAGGTGCAAACCCTTCTTTGTTGCCATTTGCACACTTATGGTGTCCTCCAACTTATAATTTTTCAGGAAAATTAGCTAAAGATTTTTATGCAGAATATTTAAGAACATACAAGGGTGATGAAATAGCTATGAATGAGATAGACGATGAACCAGAAATACCGGAACAAATGAATACACAACATGGTTATTCACAAACTTATTTTAGTTTTTTAAAAGAACTTTCTACTAAATTTGGTAATATATTTAATGATAAATATTCAGATATTGATTTCCGTTCTATTATAGCTGATAATAAAATAATGTATGTGCTGTTACCAGAAATGAAACTATCACCAGCAACAGCACAAAAGCTTGGTCTATTGGTTATAGATTCTATGAAAAAAGGTATATCTAAGTCTCTTGGTTCTGATGCTGAAAGTGATATTAAAAGTGGTTTCCTAGATACATTAAGAGCAACTTCTAATCCTACACATTTATTTATCCTGGACGAGTTCGGTTCTTATATCACAGAGGCAATAGAGGCAATTCTTGCACAAGCACGTTCTGTTGGTATTGGGGTAATTATAGCTGCACAAGATATCGCTTCATTAAATAAAAGTGAAGCCAAAGAAATTCTAAAAGAAAGAATTATCGCCAACTGTGTAACAAAGGTATTCTTGAAATTAACAGATAATGTTTCTGCGAATCAAGCTATTGAACTTATTGGAAAAATTAAAGTAATGGAAAACACTGGTTATGAGATAGATGATGACCAAGAATTAGTTGCTGGTAAAAGTTTCCAAGAGGTGGAGAAAAATTTTACTGATATTACAGAGTTAGGAACTTTTAAAAATGGATTTGGAATAGTAATTATTGATGGACGTCCTCGTAAATTCATTGCAAGTTATTATGAACCAGAACCAGTGAATCTAGAATTTAATAAATGGGCTACTTAATATAATGGCTTGGAACAAAGAACAGCTGGAATTCATAGAAGAATATCTAGACGATTTTCAATATTCTATTTTTTTAGTAGAAAAAGAGAATAATATAAAAAATATACTGTTCTTTTTCGAAAATGGCGAGCTAAATTCCAGTAATTTTAAAGATGTAATAGAAGATATTAATAAATTAGAAGAAATAAAAGATAAATATATTCTATTAGAAAAGCCTTTTTCAGAGCTAGAATTGATAATTCAAACAAAAAAAGATAAATTACAAAAAATGCAAGATAATGTATCCAATGAAACTATTAAAGATATTCAATTAAAATACGAAGAAAAAATCAAAGAAAATAGTTATGAATATTTACATTTTGATAGTAAAAAAATAAAAACAAAATTAACTAGTTTTTATGAAAGTATAGAAAAAGACTTATCTAGGCATAACAAAATAATCTTTTATAATTATATTGCAATTGGTATTATATCTATTGCAATTATATTATATAAGGTGTTTAACTAAAATGGAAGGTTTTGTAAAAGTAATAAAAAAAAATAATATACAAGAACTAAGAAAATACTTCTTTTATTTAACTTATAATGACAGAGCAAACCTTCATATCATTAAAGATGATAGTAAAGAGGGTAAATACAATAAACGGGTAAATATAAAGACATATAACCCTATTAAAACATATTGGGATTATAGACACGCATTAAATCAAGAGTGGAAAAAAAATAGAACAAAAAGCATAGAACTTATAATGTCGTTTTCTACACAACTTAATAAAATAATGTTTGATGTTCTAGGTGAAGAAAAATGGGAAATAATTAATAGAAATATAGTTAAAAAAGTATTATTAGATAATCCTTCAAAATATAAAATGTTATATTTTCATAAATATGATTCTACCGGTTATAGATATCATGTTCATGCTTTATTATATCCATATAAATTAAATAAGAAAAATGAAAGTATTTTATACAATCACATTGAAAAAAAAGAATTAAAATTATTAAAAGAGAATTATACTAAATATATAAAAGAAATTACTTTTAAGTTTAAAAAAGAGATAAAAATGTATTTGATTAAAGAGGCCGATATAGATAAATCTTCTGAAGAAGAATTTTTAAGATTGTTTTTTGAAGAGAATAAAAAATTAAAAGAAGTATTAAAGATATAGAAAATCTATATCTTTAATAGTGTTATTAAAGAACTTTAATTAATTTAAAGCTTTTTGTAACGTCAGCTTTAAGAGTAATCTTAGCTGGAACATTAATCATCTCGTCTGCTTTTGTTTTAGCAAAGTTGTTTTTCTTAACATGCGCTTTACTTTCATGTAATTTTAAAGTTAAAATATCAGTAAAATAAACATTATTTCCTGCATTTACTTCTTCCATTGCAGTTTCTGCTACTGTGTTTAAAATATCTTTAACTTCACCAATTGTCATTGAAGTTTTTGCCGCTACTTTTTTGATAAAATCATTTTTACCGATTGTGTTAATTTTTGCCATTTTATTTTCCTTATTTTAAATAAATATTATTTTACAACATTTAATATTTTAATAAACATTGTAAATATAAAAAAATTATAGCTAGTTTTAAACAATAAGTCAAGTATAAAACGAAGAATTCGTGAATTTTTCAATTATTCGAAGAAATCTGTTCCGTTTATAGAGTGTGTTCTTATATGTTTCATCTCTTTTCTTTGTTTTTCGTTCTTACGTAAAACTTCTAAATAATCGTGTTGAAGTTTCTTTATTTGCTTCCTAGCGTCTTCTAATTCAAATAATAATTGATTTTCTATTGAATATTCAGATGTATTTTTGTATTTTTTACCACGCATTATAGATAATAACTCTGTTCTTTCTTTTATACAATTTCTTTTAATGTTTAAAACTAGATTTTCATTATATATCTTTTTCTTTTTACTTTTAATAGTTAATACAGTTAAATTCTTATTGCAAGTAACTTCTTTTGTATTTAAATCTTGATATTTTTTGTTCAAATTTGATATATCATTTATAAGAATCAAATTCTTTGATTTTAATTTTTTAGTGTCTTCTACACATAGTTTAAATTTTTTATCCAATAAAGGTGTTTTGTAATAATTATTATTTACTAAATATTTTGAATTTATTATGACTATTTCTATTTCTTTATTGTTTTCATCTAATACATAAATTTTGATTTGCTTTTGGTCTTTTAATACGCAGTATAGCTGTGTATTATCTTTAAATAATATACAACCAATAGACGGTTCTTTTATACTCTTAATATTTTTCAAACTAATTCTTTCTAAGTCAAAGAAAGTGTTAGTTTTATAACTTTTTATTGTTACAGCATTTAGATTAATAAAAAATAATACAGATAACAATAAAAATTTCATATTAGCCCTTTATAGTTAATCTTAATACGTTTGGTTGTTCTTCATCTAAATTATTATTTTTCTTATATTCAAATGAAGTTTGAATATTATCCGTTTTAACTTCTTCTATTTTTTTAATATTAGTTTCTTCTTCATTAGTTGTTTTAAAACCAGTTGCGATTAAAGTTACTGCAACTTCACTTTCTTCCATGTCTGTTGTAGAAGTTCCAAAAATAATATCTGCATCTTCGTCTGCTTTATCTTCAATCATATTCATTGCTTCATAAAGCTTATCTAATGGATAACTAGAAGATGCCGCAAAGTGTATCAATACACCTTTAGAACCACTTATATCACTATATGAAAGTAATTGGTTAGTAAGTGCTTTTTCAACTGCTTCAACTGCAGCATTTTCACCTATACCAACCGCCATACTCATAACAGAATATCCAGAATAAGATAAAATAGTTTTTAAATCTGCAAAATCCACATTAATATCATTATTTCCACTATCTAATATAATACCTATAATGCCCTGCACTGCTTTTGCTAATACATTATCTACCATTTTAAAAGCCATTTTAAAAGCTAAATTGCTATTAGCAGTCTTCAATAATTTATCATTTTCAATAACAATTAAAGAATCAGTTGTGTTTTCTAATTCTCTTAATCCCTCTACTGCAAATCTTTTTCTTTTTCGCCCTTCAAAAGAGAAAGGTTTTGTAGCGATAGATATAGTTAATGCACCCACTTCTTTTGCAGCTCTTGCAATTACTGGCGCAGCACCTGTTCCTGTTCCACCACCCATACCACAAGCAATAAATACCATGTTCGCACCACGTAGTCCTTCTACTAATTCTTCATAATTTTCTTCTGCTGCTAATCGACCTGTCTCAGGTCTCATTCCAGCACCAAGCCCACCTGTAAGTTTAGTTCCAATAGCAATAGTTTTTGCTTTTGAATTAGCTAAAACTTGTGCATCTGTATTAACAGATATTAGTTCTATATAGTCATGGTCAAAGTCTTGTAAATAGTTAGACTGAAGATGTTCAATCATATTATTACCGCCACCACCAACACCAACTACTTTTATTTTGATTTTAAAATTTTCGTTCATTTCCATTTTACTCTCCATTTTTAATTTATACTATTTTACCATAATTCTTTAGCGATTCGTTTTATTTTAAAAAATATTCCTTCGCTATTCGAGTTATCTTCTTTGTTTTTCGATATATTTATGTTGTTTAAATTTATACTTAAATTATTTTTATCTACTTTATTTGTATTACCTAACACCTCTATATTGTGATTATAATGAAAATCTTTTTCATTCAATATCATTAATGACATGCCTAATAAAGCATATTCACCGTTTAATAATTCAACATTATAAATATTGTCAAAAGTTTGTATAATATTATTAAAACTTCTAATATCCTTAATAAATTCTTCAAAAGCTGAATTAAAGAAATGTTCTATTCCTCTAATATCTAATGTCTTTAAAAATATTACTCCATTTAGATAATTATTAATATTCTTAGTGTGATTTATTTCGCGTTTCACATCTTCAAATATATTAAGAAGAGAGTTACTAATAGTCTGATTTAATAATTCATAATTGATTTCTTGAATCTTACCGTCTGGTAATTCAATTTCGAAAAAACCTAAATTTTTTGAATTTTCAGATATTAAATTAATATTTTTAAGTAAGTGATTTGACACCTTAAAACTTAATTTAAAAGTAGAAGAAATATCCTCTACTATTTTCATTCTTCCTATTGCAATATTTTCTTCTCTTTCTACTACACTATTTTTTATAAAAGTTACTTTTGTTTCATAATCAGCAATATATACAAGAACAGCACCTAATTCTTTTTCTTCTTCCGATAAAGAAGCATCGATGATATTATCTGTTTCAAAACGCATTAAATCTAAATTTAATCCATTTTTTTGTAATATTTTATTAAAGTTATTAAAGTATGAACTATTAATAATTTGTGAAGTAGCATCTACTTCTAATCTCTGACAATTCATACCTAATGGATTAGATACCCAATTGTTATCAATTTTAAATTTATTAATATGAAGATTTATCAATTTCATATTTTCAGGTATATTATTTGTATTCAAAGACTTTTGAATAACGTCATTGATATCCTCATCAGTAACTTCATTCTCAATAAAATTCGTAATAGCATTAGTGGTTATCTTATTTCCAAGTGTCGGATTAACATTACAGATTACGTGTATATTTTGTAATGATTTGATTCCGGCACTTTTCTTTAATTTAATTAAATTCTTTTTAAGAGTTTCGTATGCTTTATCTATATGTTGTATATGCCCGTCAAATAATGCTATCGTCTCTTCTTTGTTATAACTTAATACGTTAAGTTTCTGTTGGTCTTTTGAAAACTCTATCAAAGTAGAAGAAATGAAATTTTTAGAAAAGTTTAATAATAAATATAAATCTTTTGAATTATTTTCTGTTTCATTCTTACTACTTGAAATATCGTTAATATTAATTATTTTACTTTCGTTCATATTGTGGTTCCTTTTATAATATTTCTAATTTATTGTTAATAATACAATAAAATACACTGTTTTGTCAAATTATTTAAATAAAATCATATTTTAGTTGTTGATTTTCAACAAAAAGATATAAATAAATACTCTTTTCATTTGAATATTTTATTAAATCTTCAACATAATCATTTATTAAAACATTGTCAAACTCTATAACCCCGATATGATTGTTTTTTGGGAATAATAATCCACTATTTTCATTCAATATAATCTTACCCTTATTATGTTTTGTTAAGAATACAAAGCTATTATCAATATTTAAGACGCCACCATTATTTATATTTTCTTGTAATATTTGAAAGCTATTAATTACTTCTAGAATATGACCACTTCTGATAGCTTTTTTCTCTATTATTTTGAATAAATCTAATTTCTGTGGAAGAATTACTTCTGGCTCTAATAAATTAGGTTCTGTATTTTCAGTTACTAATTCCAAATTAGAATCTTCTTCTATATATTCAGTTGTGCTTGAATTATGAAGTTTCTTTTTAGATAGAATAATTTTATTATCCATTTCTGCAATAACATTTATCCCTTCTATTTCAAGTAAATTCTTAATAATATTAGGTTTTTGTTCATTATTTAAATTTATGTGTATATGTAAATTCTTATTTTCTTTTGTTAATATATTAGATAATTGTTGGATACTTGTTTTATCTTCCTGAATATTATTATTTTCCAAATTCAAAGTTAGCGTTTTAATATTTTCTGTTTTAATCTTCATTTTTACTTCCTCTTTTTTTTCTAGGTTTTTTTTCTATAAATACATTTTTAAGGATATTAATAAGTTTTTGTTTTAGTATTCTTTTGATAGTTAGATATTCTTTCTTTTCTACATTAAAATATACCATTAATGTTTCCGGTAATTTATGGTATTTTTCAATACTTCCGAATTTCATAATATCTGGATAGCCTTTCGATTTCAATAAATTATTAACGTCTATTATTTGCTTATAAAAACATGCCGTTATTTCATCATCTTTTGCTATATCCATATAATAGATATATTCATTTAATAATATATCATATTTTATAAATAAATATTCAAAGGGAGCAAATATATCATTGTGCTTGCAGAAAAATTGTAATATATCATATATTTTACCGTCATGCCTAGAAAAAACGTCCCCATTCATTTGAAGTTTTTCTAATTCCTCATATTTTCCGATGTCATCAGATTTTACAAAATTATAATTCTCAAATTTTATATTTGCATATTTTTGAAATATAATTTTACCTGTCTCTTCATCACGTTCTATATCAAATTGTTCTTCTGTCTGAATAGTTTTTTTACCTTTATTGATAGAAGAAAAATTTTCAATATAATATACTATTCTTTGCTTAATCCACCATGTTACATAGGTAATTAATTTATTTTTAGATTTAGTGCTATATTTTCTAATGCCTATTAAAAAGCCTTCTGTTGCGAATGAAATAGCCTCGCCTTTAAGTCTTTCAAATAAGTTAGGGTCTTGTAGTGGATTATATATATTTTTACCAACAAAAAATCTATTTTTAATCTGTTGAAATATTTCTTTTTTAATTAATCTGTCATATTTATAGATATAGATATATTCTATTAAACCTATTAATTCGAAATCTCTGTCCATATGGTATTTTACACCAGTTACGTAGTTTTCAGTATATTCAATTAATTTATTTTTTATATTTTTTTCATTTTTATCAATTGTTTCAAATTTTAATTTTTTCGTTTTGCTTAATGTTTCATTTTCTTCGATTGATATAATATCATTCAGAAGTAATACTTCTTCATTATATATAACGCCATATTCCTCGAATATAACTTTTCCCTTACTATTTGTTGCTTTTATTTTCTGATTTAATAAATAAGCTATAAAGAAAGATAATCTTTTCTTTTTTAATTCAGAAAAATGTTCGGCTTGATTAAAACCTTTTATTTTTTCTTCTACTTCATCTTCCGCTTCTTCATCATCTTCTTCTTCTTCTTCGTCTAGGGTATTGATACTATTATTGTCTTCTATAATTTCACCAGCACTTTTATTTTCATTTAAAAAACTTAGAAGAATATCTTCTGTTATATCTTCTGTTTCTTTTAAGTATCTTTGAATTTCAACAATTAATTCATGAATATTATATTGATTTTCTTTTAAAGACTTAAAACCTATTAATTCATTGGAATTATCTTGGTTTGCGTATTTCGAAATTGTTTTTTCGTAATATTTTAATGTTTCCGAATTGTGAGTGTCATCAAATTTTATAATATCTTCAAATAAAGTATTTGAAGCTAAAAGCAAATGAAATTCGGATATATATTTTTGTGTATTTTCTAAATTTTGTATCAAAAATTCTCCTTTTAATAGTAACTTAAGCAAAGTAACTGTATAATTTTTTTATTATAGCATAAAAGGAAACAAAAAGTATGCCTCAAGAAAAAACAAAAATTAAAAATACCATCCAAAAATGTACAAAATGTAAGAAATTCTATGACCCACATAATGTTAACTTCTTTTTAAACTTAGCATTGTCTAAAAAAATAGAAGAACAAACAAGCACAATGGCAGTAAATATATTAAGAAAAAATTTAATTAATCATTCTGACTTAGACTGGTGTTTTTGTTATTCAGCAGAAAAACAAAAACAAAAAAAAGCAGCTGATGAATTCTTATATCGATTTGAAAGAAGTTATAAAAATTATACAGAAGCCGATATTAAAAATATAGGTTTTGACTTTTTTTCAAATAAAGATTTTCTTTATATAAAGAACGGAAGTAATTTTGACAAAATGAAATATTTTAATTTTTTGAAAATTACAAAAAATAATTTAGATTATGAAGATACTTATTCTTTTGACTTTTTAACATATGAAAAAATGAGAAATGATGAATTTTTAAATTATTATAAGTCTTTTTTTAATTATCCAAATTATTTAGTGATAGATGAACTAGAAATGTTAAATGGGAAGGAAAACTCTAAGACTGATAATAAGATATTAAGAAATGTTATAGCAATTATTAAAGAAAGATTTTCAAATGGGAAAAGAACTTATATAACTCTTGGTATGCCAGTAGAAGATTTTAAACAGTTACTATCAAATAACTTTTGGGCAACTGAAGAGGTTCTTTACTTAGAATTATATAATATATTAATTAATACTGAATACTTTACAAAAATGAATATGACATTAACAGAGAGGGAAGGCGTTGTTGGTGTTAAGACAGCGAAGATAAGAACGGTCAATAAAACAGCGAAAGAAGGACTAAAAGCTGCTGCCGCAAAACTTAAAGATACGGCAGAACCAGATTTTGATAATTAAAGTCTTTTCTTAAAAAATTTACAATTTTGAACCCATATATTGTCTTCAATAATTGTTAAGCATTTATTCAAATATTTATTACGTTTTTTATCTTCTCCTAATTCGTTATAAATATAAGAATAGAAGTAATATAGTTTCGCCTTAATTTCCTTATTTAAAAATATTTTTCTTGGTATATTATTAAGAAGAACCAGAGATTTTCTGTATTCTTCTTTCTCATTCTGTAATAAGATTAATTCAAAATCTACGAATGGTCTAAATTTAATATCGTCTGAAGATAAATTTAAAATGTATAACAAAATCTCTTCTAGGTAGTCTTCATCTGTAGGAACACTTTTTAATAATAAATAATAGTTATATAAAATATCCTTTTCTTCTTTTGGTGTTAATTGATAAACATTAAAATAATTTATTTGTTCTTTTAATGCTTTAACATTTTTCTCTAATACTAATATATTGATACGCGCAATGTAAAAATATTTTTTATTAGGATTAGATATTTCTTTATTTTTTAAAACTTTATCAATGTAAAATAAAGTGTGCTGAACGTCTGTCCTAATAAAGAGACTCAATAAATCACGATTAATAATAATATTGTCTTCTTCCAGATATATATTGTATAACCTCTTATTTAAATCGTAATTTTGATAATAGTTCAAAAATTCTAATATATTATGATTTATAGGAAAATCATTTTTATATTCTTCCAATTTATTTTTAACTATATCTGTTAATATTTTAATATCGTTTTCTTTTGCCATTTTTTTATAATTGTTCATAATAATTTTATTGTTAAATATTAATATATCTAATTTATTATCTAGTACTTTTTTGTCTAAATAAATAACTTCGAAATATCGTTTCTTAATCCCTATATAAGTATTATAAAATTCAAATGCATTTACTATATTTTTATCTTCTATAATGTGCTTCATTTTAATAACTTCAAAAGTTTTTTTATAATAAGAATTTCTATATTTTTTAATTAAATCATCGATATCTTTTATACGCAGTAATCCGTATATATAATCTAATTTTATATTTATTTTAGCTAAATCTTTTTTATTTAAATATTCATAATTATAAGACATCGTTAAGATGCTTTTTTTTGCCTTTATATAGTCTTTATTCTTCATGTGTTTGTTATATAGTAAAAACCCTATTTCTTTCCATTCTTTTTTATATTCTTTTTTAATTATATTATCGAACATATACTCTAATATCTCAAAATATATAGGTTCTTTATATTTTTTAAACAATTCAAGGTTTTCTATTAATAAATCCATGTTATCAAGAAAAAATTCTTTTTTATATTTAAATATATTAGTTAATAATTTTGTTATATTTTTAAAGTCTTTTTGTTCTTTAAATAATAATTTTGATAATACAATAGAAGAGGTTGCTGCTAATTGTGTATTTTTTGTCTTATATAATATATTCTCTAATAACTGCTTTGCTTTAATGAAATTATTTTTATTAATTAAATATTTCGCATATTCTATATCACTTTTATATATATATTCAGGTGTATCTTCATATAATTCTTTAATAATATTATAGTAAAAATCTATTTTATTTATATTTTCATGCTTCACATTGAGTTCTAATAATTTTATATATGTTTTTGCAATATTATCATCATCTATAAATCCACTTTCCAGGTTACCTTCTAGATATTTTATAGCTTTTTGTGGTGTCTTTATATTTTTTATAATATCTGTATTAGCAAGAATAAGAAGACCGTTAATATATTTATCTTCACTATTATTTAGTTGTTTTTTTAATATCAATTGTGCTTTTAAAAATTCTTTTTCTTTAATAAGCTGATAAATAATATCTAAATTATTATTTAATTCTTGCTTCTCAAGAATATAATCGTCTGTTATATTATTAAGGTTTGTATCGATAGTTTTAAATTCAGTATTATATAATCCATTAGCATTTAGAACTAGAAATAGATTAACAATAAATAGATATTTTTTCATATAATCACCATTATTTTATATGTATTATAATGTAATTAATTACTAATTACTATGACGTTACACTATTTATTAAACCATTATTTACATAATAGTTTAAATATATAACTGTAAAAAGCCATATGAAAATAAATATACTAGATATTTTACTTAGTAATCCATCATTTATGTTTAATTTGTCATTAACATCACTTGTGTATGCACCTAATCCCATAGAAGAGCTTTTTTGTAAAAGAATACTTATTGTTATCATTGCTGCGCTTATTATAAATATCGTTATTAATAGTGTTAACATTTTCTTAATTCCTTATAGAGTTTCTAAATTATTTTGTTTATTATATTGCATAGCAATAAGATTTGCTTCTATTTTTTTCATTGTATCTAAAGCTACTTGTACAATAATTAAAACCATTGGACCACCGAAATAGAATGGAAGACCTAATTTTTGGATAATTAAAAAAGGTATCGTAGATATAATACCTAAATATATAGAACCAACAAATGTTAGGTTATCAACTCTTTTGTTAAGATAACTAGTCGTTTCTTCTAATGCACGTACCCCATTAACAAATGCACCTTCATTATTTAGGTTTTCGGATATTTCTTTTGCATTAAAGGTAATAGAAGTATAAAAATAAGCAAAGAAAATAACCAAAAAGAATAAGGTTAAATTATAGTATAAACTTCCAGGAGATAAAATGTCCGCAATATTCATAAGAAAAGGAATACCAGAATGTGATAATACATTTTGTGGCAATATTAAAACTGCGGAAGCAAATATAGGTGGTATTACACCAGCAATATTTATTTTAATAGGTAAAAAATTGGTAGGACTATTAACTTTACCTCTCTGATAAGTTAAAGGTATTCTTCTTTCTGCCAATTCTATAAAAATAATAAATACAATAGTGCTTACTATCAATAACAAAGCAGCTAAAATAATCGGTAGATTTATTGCACCATCATTTAATAGTGAAACACTACCACTAACTGCACTAGGTAATCCAGATATAATACTAGCAAATATAATCAATGAAATACCATTACCAATACCGTGTTGTGTTATTTTTTCGCCTATATACATTAGAATTAATGTTCCAACGGTCAGAGACGTAGTTGTTAAAAATAAAAATAATGAAAAATCAATCAATATAGCATTACTAGTGCTTTGTATCATAAACGCTATTGAAACAGATTGTATCATTGTTATAAAAATAGTCAAATATCGTATGTATTGCATATACTTATACATACCTTCTTGACTTTTTTTCAATGCCTTTATTTTAGGTGTAGAAGCTGACATCAATTCCATTATAATAGAGGCAGTAATAAATGGCATTATTCCTAATGAAATAATACTAAACCTAGATATACTATTTCCATTAAACATATTAGCCATAGATATCGTGGCACTATCTTTTATTAAATCATTTAGTATAGATATATCTATACCTGGAACTGGGATGTAAGAGAGCATTCTATAGAATAATATAAGCCCTAATGTTACTAATATTTTATTACGTAAGTCTGAATTCATTTATATTTACCTTTATTTTAATATATATTGCATAATACTGTTTAGAATTGAATCTACTATTGATAAATAGACAGTCATTAAAGCTACTACTATGATTACATTGAGAAGATACTTTCGCATCTCCTTGCCATTTGGAAAATGAACCTTTGTTAATTCATCTTTTGATTCTTGTATTTGTTTTTTAATATTAAATATTTGCACTTATTTCTCCTTAAGATTTTTTTGTAAAACATATTTGATAATAGTAAATGATAATATCACTTCTATAATTGCTGCTGCTATTAGAACATTATATTCATACACCCCTAAAGCTTCCATTTTAACGCCGATAGTAGAAAACACAATTAACAAAGTTAAAGGCATACTATGGGATAAGGCGAATAGAAATAATTCTTTATTTTCTAATTTATTAAAGAAAATAGTAACGGATATTAAATGAATACTAATTGTTATAAAAATAATTTTAAAAACATCTATAAGGAAATACATATCTTTAAAATTATCTAAATTTAAATTAGTTCCTACATCTATAAAGAAAATAGGAATAAATATACCAAAACCTAAGCTTGAAAAACGGTGAACCAATAAACCTTCTTTGTGTGTAAAAAAATTGGAAACAAAGAAACCAGCTATAAAAGAACCTAATGCCATTTCGAAACCAAATATATCCATTATACCTATTAATAAAATAATTAAAAAGAAACCGACTCTAAAGCTTTCACTATTAGTATCTTGGATAGGCATTATTAATTTTAACAAATCTGGTTTTAATGCAAATATCTTTTTTACAGATACAAAGAATATACCGAATACTATTAACAAACCTAAAAAACCTAAAATATGATAATACAGCTCTGGTTTATTACCATATTTATGAAATGATTCTAAAATAGTTAGTATTATGATACTAAGGAACTCACCAATTATACCAGTTATTAAAGCAAACTTTATCCATTTTGCATCATATTCTTTACTTAGTATCTTAAGCATCCCAACAGACATTAAGGGGAATATCATTAAATAAAAATAATTCAAATTTAATAACCATACAATTAAAAAAGACATTATATTTAAAACTAAAAGATATATTATTACAGGCGCAAACTCTATTTTTTTATTTTCTAAGTTTATTTCCATACCAACTAAAAACATTAAGTAATAAAATCCGAATATTGCTAAATTTTCTATTAAGATTATATCTGGGTATAAACTGAAATATCCTAATAAAGAACCAATAATTATTTCTATAATACTTATAGGAAGCTTAATTATTTTAACTATATAAGGGGTACTGACAAGAGCAGTTATTAGTAAAAATAATCCGAGATAATTATCCATTTTCAATCCAATTCATTAATTTTTACTTTTATTATACCAAAAAAATAGATATAATGACAGTATGAAAAAAATACTAGATAAAACAATAAATTATGATATATTTAAATTCTCCTTATTCTCACTGCTCTTATTAAACGTATATATGGTATATAGTTCTACATATAAGGTTGATTTTGAATATATGATAAAAGAAATAATATTTATAGGGATAATTAGCTCGATTGCTGTAACTATAAAATATTTAATATTAGATAGAACTGTTGATTACGGCAAACGAATGCGTAAATTTTATTTAATTAATGTAATAATATTATTGGTAGGTTTAACACTTAGTATAGCTCTTTTCTTTTTACCTCCATCAATAGTTCCTTATATTAATGGAGCGACTAGATGGATTAAAACCCCTTTTTTTAATATAGCACCTATAGAAATATTAAAAATTGGAATAGTATTTTTATTTACTCATATACTAACTTCTAATATGTTTACTAAGGATTTAAATGCAAAACAAATAAAAATATTTATTCCTTTTTTATTTATATTTCTAATATTATCAATTTTAATACCGATTAAACAGAAGGACTTTGGTAATTTCTTTTTAATAGTAAGTATATTCTTAATATTAATTTTTATTTTATTTAATAAATTACGTCTAATATTTAAATTAATAGGTATTGCAGTAAATGGATTGTTTTTATTTATTATTATTAGTCCGCATAGAATAGAAAGAATAAAAAATTGGATATTTGCAAATAGTGGCACTGGTGACGTTTCCTCTAATTACCAGGTTCAACAGGGATTAGTACATATAAATGAAAGTGGGTTTTTAGGAAATGGTTTTGGTGAAAGTATATACAAATTAGGTTATATACCTGATTTGCATACGGATATGATTTTTACATTACTTATGAATGAAACTGGGTTTATAGGTTTTACTATTTACTATTTACTACTATTTTACGTAACTTTTTTCTTAATATACAAGTCTATAAAAATTAATAATTTATACACTATATTATATTCTACTATTGTTGCTTTAATGTTATTAATACAAAGTTTTATAAATTTATTAGGGGTTTTATCAGTAATCCCATTAAAGGGAATTTCTGTCCCCTTTTTATCATATGGCGGTAGTGCATTATTATTTATAATAATTGCAATCTCACTATCTGTTATATTAATGAAGATAAATGCAAGACATACAGAAGAGGAGTTCTAGCTTATGTTGATATAACGTCATTTAAATAAGCTATTTTGTTTTCCATTTCTATATCTGTAAAGAAAACTCTTTTTGACTTAGGAACATTATCTTTTGATAATATTAATTTATATTGTGAAACAATATCTAATTTATCGATGTCTTCATATAATAAAATATTTTTTGTTTCATCTTCTACACTTTTTAAGTTACTAATATTTATTTCAGGATTTAAGCTTTCAATATCTTTTTTTAAATGTCGCATATCCTTTGATAATTTAATATTTAATTCAACGCCTTCTTCTTCAAAAAGTTTTTTATATTTATCATATTCTTCATCTGACTTGATAGTTATCGATTTAAATATAGTTGCTTCTACTTTTTTAAATTCCATTATAAAATTATCTAAATCAAGAGATAAATATCCTTTATCTTCTTCTTCACCTTGTTTATATCTTGCTAATGAGCCAGGATAAACAACGTTATCCTTTAAGTATTGGTGTTTATGTATGTGTCCAAATAATACAAATTTTGCCATACCACTTAACTCTTTTAAATTAAATCGAAAGCCCTTTAACATAGTATTATTAATTCCGGAATGTAACATAGCACCTTGTATATCACCATGCCCTAATACTAAATCATATTTTTTAGAAAAAGCTTCTTTATAATAATTTTCAGGTGATACAGGATATTCTTCTGGAACAATTAAAATATCATAACCTTCAATTTGGATGTTCTTCAAGGTTGGATAATAATGAATATTGGGTTTTAATCGTTGTAAAGTATTAATTATTTCTAAAGTGTCATAATCATGACTATAAGTTCCTTTTATAAAGATAAGGTGTTTAGTATATTTAGACATTTCTGCTATCTTAGAAATTGCTATTTTATATGCTTCTTCTTCTGCGCCAAGGCGTTTATCAAAATAATCACCACCAATAACTGTTATTAGTGGTCTATTTTTACGTAAATCGTCCATGAAATTTTCCATAGGCTTTTCTAAATATTCTAATGTTTTTTCTTTATAGTGAATATCTGCAAGAAATCGTAAAGAATTTTCATATTCCATTTTACAGTCCTTCTTACTTATGTTTCATTAAATTTAATGTATTTAATATATCAATACCTGTTTTTAAACATAAATCTTTTTTAATATCTTTTTTAGTTAAAACATATTTATTTATTTCTTTATCTACTTTAACCTTTTTTATGTCTTTATCTTCTATTACGACTTTTTCTTTAAGAGATTTTTTAAAATCACTCTCTTTGAGCAATAATTTGTTATTAATTTCTTTGATAGCGTAATCAACTATAACATCTGGCACTACACCTTTGTTTTGAATGGTTCTGCCACTTGGTAAGTAGTATTTTCCAACTGTTATTTTTATAGCTTCTTTTTTATTAAGTTTAAATATTTGCTGAATAGTCCCTTTTCCAAATGTCTGTGTTCCAACAACTATTGCTCTTTTATTATCTTGTAATGCTCCACTTACTATTTCACTAGCACTAGCACTTCCACCATTAACTAAAACTACCAATGGAATATTTTCGTAAATTTTATTATCAGTTTTACTTTTTAAATCATAATTATTAGCTGCTAATTTCCCCTTAGAAGATACTACTACTTTATTACTAGGTATGAATATATCTGTTGTATTAACTGCTTCTACTAATAAGCCACCAGGATTGTTACGTAAATCTAATATAATTCCCTTTATTCCTTTCATTTCTTCTTTTTGAAGAATTTTTAAAATATTTTTTGACACTTTTTCATCAAAAGAAGATACACGTAAATATAAATAATCATTATATTTTTTATATTTAACACTTTTTACATTAATAATTGCTCTTTTTAATTTAAAAACAATTGGTTCTTTTGCTTCTTTTCTATACATTGTCAATGATATTTTAGTTCCAGGTTTTCCACGCATAATTTTAACAGCTTCACTTAGACTGAGGTCTAATGCACTTACACCATCTATTTTAATGATAACATCACCAGATTTAATACCGGCTTTATATGCTGGCGTATCGTCTATTGGTGAAACAATTGTTAATACTTTGTCTTTTGTTGTAACAATAAAACCAAGACCACCAAATTCGCCTTTTGTTGTTTCTGTTAATTCCTTTAATTCCTTTTCATCTAAGAAAGAAGAATGTGGGTCTAGTTGCGAAACACCACCTCGTATAAAATCGTTTATAGTATCAGTAAAATTATTATCTTCTACATATAAAGCTTCAATATATTGAATAGTTAAAGAAAGTTTTTGGACTTGTTCAAGTCTTTTTTCATCACTAATGTTTTCAGCATTAAGTGATAAAATCGCGGTTAATAGAAGTGTAAATAATAAATGAAATATTTTCATATTTTTCCTTGTTTATATGTATTTAAGGAACAATGATATTATATTTTAACTTAAAAACAGCTTATTTTTTCATATAATTAGATATGGTTGCTAAAATAGTGTCATTTTCAACAAATACACCGCTTTCAAAAATAAATGAGAAGATATCTAAAGAATTTTCTGTATCTTCTTTTATTATTGATAATACACTTTTGATACTAAATATAATATCATTGTTTTCAGGATATGATTTTAATAAAACGTCTGTATATTTAAAATAACTTAGTATCTCATTTACACTTAAATGGGATATATTACTTTTAAAGAAAAAATTACTTGCTAGATAAAAATCTGTTATTTTTTCTTCTTCTATAATTTGAATATTTTCAAGTTCCTCTTCAAATATGTATTTAAAGAAATATAAACCTTCTAGTTTTTCAACATGTTTCAAGAATAACGTGCCTGTTTTCTCGCCTATACAACCATTAACTAAATTAGAAAATAAATCTATGTTAGAAATATTTTGATTTTCTTTAATTAATGAAGATAGATTACTCCATGTGTAAGGACTTGAATAGTTTTTAAAGGTTCGTGTATCTTCGTTTTTATTATCAAATAAAAGAAAATTATTATTTGCTTTTAAAAAAGATATAATTCTCCAGTCATAATTTTTTATCCTAGCCTGTTCTATCCACTCTATAAATATAACTTTAATCTCTAATGTTATAAATAAATTACTAAATGTATCAGGTAGTGTTTTTAAATCTTCATTCACAATAGTTGAAATAATAGTAGTGTCTTCTAGAAATAGACTATTTATTTTTTTATGCTTTAACAATTTAATTAAAGTTAATAAATCACTTCCTTTAATATTTTTTATATCATTAATATAAATAATATTTCTATTGACATTCTTATTGTCTATGTTTTTGTTATAAATATTTTCAATATTTTCAATATCATTTTTAAAATTGGTTGAGTACAATTCAAATATATTAGTATCTGGTATATTGTGTATGCTATTGTAAAGTCCTGTAAATGGTTCGCTATGAATTAAAAAATTAAAATTGTTATTTTTAAGTGTTTTAATAAAAGTATTAAACTCGGATAAACTAAATTTTTTCAATGAAACTCCTTTTGCTGATTATACAACAAAATATAGTATAATGTCAAAAAAAAAGGATAAAAAATGGCAAACTTAGATAATATGCTATCTAGACTATGGGTAGACTTTATTACAGAGAATGACAAAATGCATTTAGAAGAAAAAGATAACTTAGATGTATTCGATTCTTATGTTAAGAATATATATGCTAATGAAGAATATGATTTAGACTACTTAATTCATTTTGTCATAGATAATTATATATTAGATATAAAAAAACCTGTTATAACAGAATATAATACTAATGATTTAATGTTGCTTTTACAAAAATTATCAAAAAATATTAAGTGCCAAACAAAGATAGACATCATTAATACTTCTGCGTTTGATACTAATATTAAAATTTTCTTATATTATTTTACTTTAATATATGAAGAGGAATTTTTAAATATAAGTAGTAATCTAATTATTAATCAACTATCTTTACTTTTTTCTATTAATTCTACTGAATTAAATAAAGAAGAGGTTAATGAGTTAATAATCAAACAATTATCAAAAATAGGCATTAAGGACTATTCTAATATAATAGTTAAATTTATATTAAGAAATAAAAGACGAATTTTTGAGAATAACAAGGCAGTTATTCCTATGAATGATATCGAAGAAGAAAAACCAGATATTGAAATAAAAGAGAAAAATTTAAATACTCAACAAATATTATTAGAAAATGAAGTTATAAGTGATATTGATGACGAAACGATTAAAGATATAACGGAAGAAAAAACAGATTTATTTATGACTATTAAATTAAAAGATAAATTTAATAGGGTAAATTTATATAATGGATATAAAATAAATATATCTGAAACAAGTTTAATACAGAATGTGAAAAATAAAGTGAAAGAATATTTTAAAGGTAATTATAATAATAGAATTCTAGGCGTCCCATCTACTGGTAAGTCTTATTTTTTAAATGAAAGTCTTTTGAAAAATACAAAATTATCTATAAATAATATTTCAAAAATATCAATAGAGAAAGGTATTAACGGAACTACGTCTAATAGATTAATATTGGGTTATGGCTATAAAAGTGGTATTCCAATAGATAAGGAAGGGATTGTTTTAAAAATAATTAAAAAAGCTATTCAAAATCCTAATGAAACTTATTTACTGATATTAGAAGATGTTCATAATCAAAATATGAATGATTTATTGTCACCATTAATATCCATAATGAAAAATACAGATAGATATGATTTATTAAATATATTAACGAAATATAAAGAATGTAATAATTATGAATGGTTTAAAAACTTAAATATCAAATATCAGGTTGATAAAGAATTAGAATTTAAAAATTACAATGATTTTATTTGTTTTGTCAAGGAGTTTATATATTTATATAATGAGACTGACAGGGAAACTAAATTAGATTATCCTGTGTCCGTATTATTACCAAATATTATCAATGATAGTATAGAAGAAGAATATTTTTTACCAAATAATTTATATATAAATATGACTTCTAACTATAATAATAACTCTATATTGGAAATGGAGTGGGAAGATAGAATAAATACTATTATTTTAGAACCTATATCTATACGTTCTAAATTTAAAAACTTCATTGCAGAAACAGAACCACCTAAAATAATAGAAGTTTATATGAAAGTAAATGAATTATTAGAAAATGAATTGTATAAATATGAATATTTAGAAGCAGAAAAATTATTAATAGGACATTATGCGTTAATGGACGATTACTTAAAAATAGTTTCTAATAATGATAATTTTCTAATTAGAAAAATATTATATTATATTAATAATTCAATGGAATATTATGATATTTATAATAAAAGAGAAATAATAATATTCATAATTATAGAATTGCTAGAAATAGATATATTTGAAAATTATATAAATAAAAAATTAGGAGTAAATAATATCTTTAAAGTTTTAGGAAACGTTAGTGATATTCATTCCCTAGAAGATAATGATAAAATAAAATTATCTAAATCTATTAAAAAATTATTAAAATGATAAAATATCATTTCTCTTTAAACAATCGTAATAATTTTGCTTTTATAAAGGAGAATATTGTTGATTTATACACAATTGATTTAGTAGATTTAAATTTATTTTTTTATAAGCTTTCAAAAATAATTAAAAATGAAGATAAACCACTGATTAAAGAAATACAATATCAATATAACAAGGTAGGTTTATTCAATAATTTAAAAAGAACCAAATCTTATACTATTTTCAATATGATTACTGTTATGCACTTAGGTGTTAAGTATTATATTAACCTTAATATTTTACCAAAAAATATTAATATAATTGAATTTTGGAAAATGTCTCCCACAGCTCTAAATATAAAACTTAAAAAATTGTCATTCGATATATATAGCCTCTATAAGATTTTTAATAATTCAACAATTAAAGATTTTAATTACAAGAAAGAACCTAAATACGAAGATATTACTATGGATAATTATATTATAGAATTCGAAATATTAAAAAAAATACTTTTAGAAACTTACAAATTAGATAAAAAGACAAGTAATTCTACAAAGACTATAAAGTCTTCAAATTCTATAGGTATTAATAATTTTATATTAAATGAAATATATAAACCAAAAGATGGTTTTATACAAGATATAATCCTTAAAAAGGAAGTAAATAACACAAATTATATATATTTTTTAAATAATAAATTAAAAGAATATCAATCAACTATTGATATTTATAATTTACAACAACATATTCTAATAATTAACCAAATATTATCTATTCTACTAAAAGACAATAAAGCAAAAACACAACTAACACAATATAGAAGAATAGAACTTTTAAATAATAATATATATATAGAAAAATTAATACGAGAATTATTCAATAATAAACTTTTTGACACAGAAGGAAATAATGTAATACATACTCATATTTATGATATGTCTACAATATGGGAAAAATTTCTTGAAAATATTCTTAGAAATTATGAAAGTGACACTATTACGATATTAAATGGAAATAAAATAGCAAAATCTAAAAAGAATTTTCTATTTGAAAAAGAATATGAATTAAAATATGATTTTATTGTTTCAATAAAAAAAGATGATTATACTCTCACAAATGATGTTATTGATGCAAAATATAAATTACCTAAAAAAAATTATAAAAAAGAAATATTGTATGATGGGAACGACGCTAGACAAGTTTATATATATCTACAATCTTATAACTATACTACGACTGAAGCACCAACTGGTATATTGATTTACCCTAAGATTGTAGATATTAATATAAATAATTACAATAATATATCATTTGAATATTCCCAAGAAGAGAATTATAAAAAATTCAAAAGTTCTTTTAATAATAATAAGAAATATTCCAATTTAGGTTTAAAAGGGTATGAATTATTATTCAAAGAAATAGATTTTTTTAAAATAGAATATCTTAAAAAATAAAAATGCGGTAATTTGTATTATAATATTAGTAAAATAACAGCTGGAGAGTAAAAATGTTAAAAAATTTAACAATCAAACAAAAAATATTATCGTTGATTTTAGGAATTGTTCTATCAATGGGGGTTATCGTTGGATACACCTATTCGACTAATCAAAAGACTATGAATGATATAAGACAACTAAACGATAGAGACTTAAAATTATTTTTATCTATACAAAACATAAAGTTAAAAGTCTTTTCTATAAAAGATAAATCTTATAGTTTTATAGGTCAAGCTGATTTAGATGATAAAAAAGCCAATAAATTTATATCTAATATTAAGAAAGATAAAAATGATATTGAAATATTATTAGGTAGTGAAATTAAGAATAATAAAGAATTATCTAAAAAAGAAGCTGAGATATTAAAGAAAGTAAAAGATTTAAGAATGAGTGCCTTAATATCTTCTGCTTCTGAAATGGCTTATACTTATGTAGATAAAGAATCTGATAAAGAAGATAGAATATTTGATTTTCAAACATTTCAAACAAATGCAACACTTGTTTCTAATGAATTAAACAAATTAAATGATTTAGTTAATAAAAAACTTTCTAATACCACAAAAGAAATGGAAGTGAAAATAGAAGAAGGGCAAAAAATAGGATTTCTTATAACTATTATAGCAGTTCTTCTTTTAATAATATATTCATTATATATATTTAAAACAATTGTTGGACCATTAGGGAAAATGCAAGTAGGTTTATTTTTATTCTTTAAATTTCTTAATAAGGAAACAGATACTGCTGATACAATAGACCTTGACTCTAATGATGAACTAGGTTTAATGGTAAAAGAAATAAATAAAGCAATAGTTAAAATTAAATCAGATATGTTAAAAGATGATAATATGATTTCAAATGCTTCAGAAGTTATGGCACGTATGAAAATGGGTTATTTTGATACATTGGTAGAAATAGAACCTTCTGATAATAATTTACATAAACTAAAAACAGAAGTAAATGAATTAATAAAAGATATGCAAACTAAAATAGGTAAGAACTTAAATGTTGTATTACAAGTAATAGAAAGTTATTCTGCTTTGAATTTTACAATAAACGTTGAAAATGCAACTTCTTTACTAGAGGAAAGATTGAATAAATTAGGATTAGAAATTTCTAATATGTTGAATGAGAATTTAAGTATAGGACAACAACTAGAACAAAAATCTGATAGTTTAAAAGAATCATTTGACGAATTATCTATCGCTTCAAATAAACAAGCAGCTTCTCTTGAAGAAACAGCCGCTTCTATTGAAGAGATTACTGGAAATATACGTGGTAATACAGATAAAGCAGAAAAGATGACACAATTAGCAAATCAGGCAAAATCAACGGCAGAAGACGGTGAAACATTAATTATTCAAAACACTAAGTCGATGGAAGAAATCGATGAAAGTACAAAACGAATTGATGAGGCTATTTTACAAATAGAGCAGATAGCATTCCAAACAAATATTCTTTCACTTAATGCGGCTGTTGAAGCTGCTACTGCTGGTGAGCATGGTAAAGGATTTGCGGTTGTTGCTTCGGAAGTTAGAAATCTTGCTTCAAAGTCGGCAGACGTTGCAAAAGAAATTAAATTACTAGTTGTTAAGGCTACTGAAAGAACAAGTGAAGGTCGTTTAATATCTGGACAAATAAAGGAAGCTTTTGGAGATTTGATTGTTAAAATTTCAGAAACAGCTGAATTAGTTGGCGAAGTTGCAGAAGCAAATAAAGAACAATTAACTGGTATGGTTCAAATATCTGAAACTTCTTCAACATTAGATATAACTACGCAAGAAAATGTTAAAATTGTTACGCAAACAGATATGATTACAAAAGAATTATATGATATGGCTACTAAAATAGTTACAGAGGTTAAGAAAAAGAAATTTATAGAATATAGTGGCGAATAAGGAATAATATGAAAAAGATAGACAACTTAAGTATTTTTAATAAAATATTATTAATATTATTAATACCATTTTTCTTTTATGTATATCTATCTTCATATTTTTATGCTGATAAAAGTCATATAAATAATACAAAAGAATCGGAAATGCTTTTTCTACAGAAGCAAGTAGATTCAGTTAATGTATTATCTAAAATACTAAACTTACAAATAGAATTAGATAACAAAAATCAAACTTATCTTACGAATAATATTAAAACAATTGTAAATAATCTTAATAATAAAAATTATAATATTATTATAAATGAAGATATGAAAAATAAAATAGAAATGGAAAACGTTTACAATGTGTTAGATGATATTTATTATCAACTAATCAAAAAAAATAAAATAGAGAAATATTACAATGATTTTTTATATTTACATAAAATAGTAAATATTTCTCTTGTAGATTATAATAATATTAATATTTCCGCAATAAAAAGAAATCAGAAGAACATAATAGTGTTTTTTAAAGATAATATAAATACTAAATCTACTAATAAGCTTTTTAAAAAATTAGATATTTATTATGCAAAGATAATTGATTTAAATAAAGTTGCACCTATTCTTAAAGACCTAGAACTTAAAAAAAATGTTAGAAGTAAATTTGCACTTATACGAACAGTAAAAAGAGAAATAAATTTATATTTAGAAACGGAATTTAAAAATATTGCTGAAAAATCAGAAAAAGATATGTTGGATACAAAAGCTAAATTTGATAGTTGGCAAAAAGATATTAAGATAACTATTGCTATTTTTACTTTTTTTACAGTTATTGGTTTTTATATATTATTTAATATATTAAGAAAAATATTTATAAATAACAGAAAATTTAAATCTAATTTACAAATAATTAAAGCAACTACACCTGAAAATCTAAAAAATATAGACCTTCAATATATAGAAGGTGAAGACGAAATAGCTTTAATGAACAAAGAATTTGAATGTATAACTGAAAAGATAGAAAACTTGGAAATTCAATATGAAGACTTCTTAGACGCATTGTCTGATAATTTATTAAGTATAGAATCTAATAAGAAATTTGAAAAAATAACAAAAAACTTCGATTCAAATAAAATAACTATTCAGAAAAATAAATATAATCATTTAATAGATTTTTTAATAAAGACATATGGTGCGAATATAGACGTCTTATTATCTAATTTAGAAGATATCGCACACTTACATTTCGATGGGTTAAATAATCAATGTAATTCAGATATAGATAATCATTTAAAAGAAATGTTAAATAAAATGCGTGGTGTTTTATCTTATAGTCACAAAGAAACTTCTTTAATATTCGATGAAGTTAATTCTATATTAGAAGAAAGTGAAAAGACAGAGGCTGCAACAGCAGAAAGCCAAGAAAAGTTCGAATTAATGTTAACAAATATTAGTCAAAATTCTTCTTTAATAGATGTTTTAAATAAAAATATGCATTCAGTTGAAAAAGATACTAATAAAATGTCAAATGAAACATTTGATGGTATAGGTTTACTTAGAGTAGTAGAAGAAGGTATCATTGATATGAAAAACTTAATGAAACAAGTGGAATCTGCAACTAATGACGTAGAACAAATAGCATTCCAAACAAATATTCTTTCGCTTAATGCGGCTGTTGAAGCTGCTACTGCTGGTGAGCATGGTAAAGGATTTGCGGTGGTTGCTTCGGAAGTTAGAAATCTAGCTTCAAAGTCGGCAGACGTTGCTAAAGATATTAAATTATTAGTTGGAAAGTCTACACATAAAGTAAGTGAAAACTTTGAAACATTAAGAGTGGTAGTTGATAAATTTCAAGAAATAAAATCTATATCTGAAAAGAATTTAGATACATTTTCACATGTTATTTCTGAATTAAGTGAGATAAACGGTTTATATAATGATATTAGGAATGTTTTAGAAGACTTTATAGAGAATAAAGATAAATATGTATGTAAAACAGAAAAGACAATCAATTCTTTACATCACTTAAAGAATATTAGCGCCTCTTTATTATCAAGTATAAATAGGTTCAGAATAGATGAAGATAGTTAAATATTCGACTATTATCTCTAATATAGTAAAATTACTAAATGAGAAAATAGAGTATTTTCAATATAAAATAACAGAAGAATATGTAAAAATATATCTTTTGTATATATATATCATAACTATGGTTTCTATTTTTTTCTTATATCTTCTTCCTATGATGGTAGCTGCATTCTTTATTATTTTAATATCAGCATTTGTTATATCTAGTACTTATGAAAATTCTCAATCACATTATGAAGCGGTTTCTATCTTATTTAATAAAGAATATAATGATACACTTATTGAAGTAAATTCCATTGTAGCAAAAGAGTATTCAATAGAACCAGGATACTATTATGAACGATTATTACAAAAAAATGGTATTTACGTTTATTCAGAAGAAATAGAGCAAACCGATATGTTAGAAGATACTGATATACGAATTACAGAACAAGTAGATATTGATAAAAAAATTAGACTACTAGAGCTTGAATTAGAATTAGCTAAATTAAAGAATACTTAAACCCCTTTAATCTCCTTTTTATCTTTTTTTGTTATAATTATATTAAATAATAAACAAAAGGTAAAAAGATGACGCCAATACAACAAAAATTTAAAAAATTACTGATAGAAACCCTTCTTTTAAAAGAGGAATATGATGTTGCTTTATTAGACGAAGTTTTAACAGAAGAAGTTATAACAGATATATTTAAAAATAATTATGAAAATGATTTTAATTATGCTTATGAAAAATTAAGTAAATCTGGAAATATCGATGAATATATTAGAAGAAAATTAGAAATTTCTGATAAAATAAATGAAATTCATAATTTAAATAAAGTATCGAATGATATGTACAAAAAAATAATGTCAAAAGATGATAAAAAAATTCTAATTTTAGTTGATAACGATACAGATGGTTCTACTGGTGCGGCTGGTTGGTTATTATTAAAAAGTCAATTACCCAAAAGATATGCAAATAAAATAATTATAAGATATACAGAGAAAGTAAAAGGGACAGAAGTTGGTCACGGTATCAATAAAGAACAAGTTAAAGAAATAATAGAAGAAGAAATTACCTTGACAAGCGAAGAAAAAAAGAAAAGAGTATTAAAAAAATCTAAAATATCAGCAATAATGACTATAGATAACGGAATTAATAATGCTTTAGAACTAAAAGAATTATCTGAAAAAATCCTACCTAAAGCTGATTTTTATGTTACAGACCACCATACGCCTAATGAAACTGTTGTTCAAGAAAGTGATAATGTAAAAATAGTGTGTTCAAAATACAATCCTAACACACCAGATAATTTACACGAAACAACTGACTATTTTCATAAAGCTAATATATCTGGAGCACAAATGGGTATAGAAGTTGCTAAACGTGTAGCTAAAAAGATGTCAGAACAGGCTTCACGTATTGTAGCAAATACTGGCTTAATAAATAAAAAGAATTTAAATGTATTAAATACATTATTTGATAAACTATCTGAATTTTCCACTCAAAATGATTATGTTGCAGACGCAGATTGCTCTATGATGCCACAAACTTCAGACGAAATAAAATTATATGGTGAATTGGGAAATTTATTAAATACTAATAATAATATAGGATTTTTAGTCGGTGATGTTGATTTAAAAGCTAAATTAAAAAAGACGTTCGATTTAGATAATAGTATGGTTACAGAAATCTACGCAAATATATCCACTTTAAATTATAAAGCTTCTAGACTAATGGAAATATATGATAAATATGCAAAAAAAGAAGAAACTGAAGAAAATTTAATTAAACTTAAAGAAGAAATAATTCAAATAAATTATGTTGAAAAGAAGGAATATGATTTAGATAGAAATTATTTATCTTTATTAAGACCAATTTTAATAAAAGAAACTATTTTAGATACAACAGAACAAGCGGGGACTTATTATTCTGTATTAAAAGAAGAAATGCTAAAAACTTTTAAAAATTATCAAAAAACACAAAAGGTATTAGTAGAGGATTTAAGAAAATCAGCAGACGAAGGTAAAAATAAAATAGCTGATTCAAAAATAAAAGTTGGGAATATAGAACTTGTAATATTAAAAGAAGGCGTTTCTAGAAAATTAGCTGCTTTAACAGAGAATGAGTTAGCAACTGGAATGACTATGCGTGTAGATAAGAATAATGTAGGTAGTTTTAGAAGTAAATATTCACATAAATTAATTTTTACACAGGAATTAAAAGATTTTATAAAAAAAGATATGGGTATTGAAGTTTTAATTGCTGGACATACTGTTGCCGCTGGTATATCCTTTAAAAAGGAAAATAAAGATAAAGTTACAAATGAAGAATTAGAACGTATTGTTACATTGGCAGATAAACAATTTCAAAAAATAGAAGAAGAAGAAAAAACGAAAACTATATATAGTATTAATCATTTTAAATTATTATCAGATATAAATAAAGAAATATCTGGTGGATTACCAGGAAGAACAAGCATTCCTTTTAATGTTGTTTTTAATGAAGAGCAAATAAAACAAATGGTTAATAAAGGAACACAAAAATACGGTTGGAAAGTATATTCTATGAGCCTGGATGGTAATTCTTTCATTATACCCTCTAATGTATTAAATAGAATACTAGAAAGCGGAGATATTGATAATCAAGTTATTGAATTTCAACCAATGGGTAATTCTTTTATAGCTTCTAAATTGACAACAAAGACAGAAAAAGACCTTGTAAAACAAAAAATAGCATTTATTGGTGAGCAAGAAGAATTCCACGAGTATTATGCAAATATGAAAAGTATAGGAAAAAATGACGCAGCAAGAGTAGAAAAATCTACTTTAGCGATACACCCTACTACATATGCAATTGATGCAGAACAACAAGAAAAAGAAAGTATGTCTGTATATATAGAATTAATGAATAATACTAATATAGGTAGTATATGTGTATTAGACGTTGAAACTTCTAATGGACTAGGTAAATTTGCATTGTTATCAAACTTAGGAATGAGTGTTATTACAAAGGAAGGTACTGGAAGAGAAATAGAAGCGAAAGAATTTGAAGAGCAAAAATTCACAACAGTAGATGGAAAAATAGTAATTGTTCCGAAGAAGAATGAACTAATATCTATAACAGAAGAAGAAAGAAAAGAAATGTCACAAGAGGACAAGCTTTGGGTAATGAAAGATAAAAATGATAACTTGTATTTCAACAAAGATAATAATAAATACGATATTGTATATAATTATACAACGAATGCAAAAGGTAAAATAGTTTATAACGAAGATGTAGAAGTAGATAATGTAGCTTCTTTTATATTCGAAGAAGATATGAAAGGTAAAGAAAACTTTGCTATTAGTATATTAACACATATAGATGAATCTTGGTTGAAAAAATATGGGAAAACAGCAGAAGAAGTAGATGAAGCGATTAGTTCTTATTTAGCAGAGACTACAAAAGGTGAGCCTTTTTTAATACAAGCACATAATATTATGTTTGACTTCCCTATTTTGTCACAGTTACCACAAACATTCGATATATTCTTAAAACAAGGTGTATTTTACGATTCTGCTGGTGCAGTAAAAGAAGCTAGGAATGCCAACACTAGTTATTGTTCTATTAGTATAAAGGAAGCTTCGAATGGTAAAAATAGAACATTAGTTTTCGATGACCAAGCTTATGCTATGGGAACATTCAATGATTTTGTCTCTAATATAGCTTCTGGAAAGGAATCTTTTATATTAAATGTTCAGAAAGATTATAAATTAGAATTTAAAGATGGTGACCTTGTATTAAGACAAAACAATAGAAAACCTACAATTTTAATAGAAGGTGTTAGTGAATTACAAGAAGAAGATATTTATGAAATATTAAACGTTAAGAAGAATATTAACAAATCAGAAAAATATGGTGTTGCTTCAATAGATTATGAACAATTAGCATATGATATTGTAAATGACGTTTTATTAAAAGGAAAAGTGAATAGAGAGCTAATTTATACGAATGGTCTTAAAGAAGACAGTATCTTGGAATTATCTACTTTCAAAAGAATGTTAGAAAAGTATAAATTCACAAATGAACCAAAAAGTAATATTAAAAATTATATACATGCACTTGGAACAGATGAAATGACTGGTGAAGAAGTATTAAAAAAACAATTATCAGAATTAATTAAAGAAGAAATTAAAAATGGAAAAATAGAAGAGCCAAAAAAAGTGATAGAATATATAGAAACAAGGTATGAAGAATATTTAGAATTTTTAGAAGGTCAGATTGTGGATGTATTTTTATTAAATAATAATGACGTATATCGAAACTATACAATGATTAAAATAATGACTTTACTATTACCAAAATTACCAGATATTAATAAGATAACAAAAAATCAAATTAATATTTTATCAAATATACATGGTATAGATACCTCTACTATTAAAGAGGTTATTTCTATTATTAGACAATTTGAAGAAAAATATGATATGAGTGTTTTAGAATTAGAAGAACTTCACTTTAATTTAGTTGCAAACAATGTAGAAACAGCTGGTGATACGACACTAGAAACGCTTTTATTACTTATATATATGAATAGAATGATGGTAAATCCATTAGATAAGCAAGCTTCCGTTAAAAATATGTCTGCGATAATGGAAAAATATATTATATTAACACATAAAAAAATATTCAAATATTTACATTCTATTGTTAATGTTAATACATATAGTGCTAAACAAGCATTGGATTTCAATAGAAGTGTAATATCTTCAAAAGCACAATTAACACAAGATATGAAAGGTAAGTTTTTAGATGAAGCTGTTGTAAAATTTGCTGGTGATTACATGAGACTTGGAACAGTTGTTCAAGCTGATTTATCAGGATGTGAAGATACAGAACAAGAAGAAGCTATTGATAAAATAAATTTTATCTCATTTGTTAAAAATGTAGAAAATACAGATAACGGTGTATATAAAATGTTTGATACTAAAACATTATTTATGTTGAATAAGATGATTCCTGATTGGGAAGTTAGTAAAGAGGTTAAAGAAGTTTATACAATGGATTCGGATGACGTTTCGTATTCTTTAGCTAATAAAGATAATAAGAAAAAAGTAGAAGAAGATACTGCTACAATGATTGTTAATATAGAAGAAAATCCAGAATTATGGAATGAAAGATTTAAGAATATAGATTTTGCAGCTATAAAGGCAAGTGTTGAAGTGTCAAAAGATATTAGAGAAACTGAAAAACCTTTTACTACACCAGCACAGATAGATAAAATAGGCAAAAGTCTTACTACTACTTTTTATCCAAAAATGGTAGAAAGAAGAGTTTCAGAACAATTTTTAAAAGAGACCTCCGAATTAGTGACTGTTATGTCAAAAGATATGAAAGAAAAATATAATGTAAAAATAGATGACTATAAAGAACGTTCAAAAGAAGCTATTTTAAATAAAATATTTGAGATAGTAGCTGATATGCATTATTCAAAAAGAATGAATGAATATTTCAGTATAGAACAATTTAACTTTGTATCAAAAGAAGTAGTTGGTTATATGTCAGAAGAAGAAAAAAGTAAATTTAAACAATCATTAATGGAAGAGTTAACGAATTTATTATCTAATTTAAAAAGTGATATAAAAATAGACGATGTAGAAAATATATTAGATACTATACTAGACACTACTTTTAGTAGTACAAAAGAAATGGAATACATACAAGAAGAAAAGGAAAAAGGTGATTGGACTGATTTAATTAAAAAGACTTTACGTTCTCCAATGTCAACATTATCTGATGGTAAAATGATTTTAGCAAATAGTAAGTATAGAGAAGAATACTTAAATAGTTCTACTTCTAAACAGGATGCACATAAAACAGAAGAAATGAAATAGTCGATTACATTTCCATTTATTTTATTTATAATAAAGTAAAACTTTGGAGTGTAACGAATGAATTTTCAAATAAATGAAAAAAAAGTTAATGAATTAGTATCGAGTATATATTTTATAGAAGAAATATGGACAGAAAGTAATAATGTTTATGAATTACTTAATTTGCAAGAAATGATAGAAAGTAAAATAATAACTCATAAGGGGTTATTAAGTGTTGAAAACAAATTATCAGAATTAAATAAACATTTTAAATTTTACATCAAAAATAAATTAAATAGTTATAGGCATGAAGAAAAATTAAAAATCATTAAATGTAACAGTTTAATAGAAGAATTACACCAACAAATAGAAATGGTATTATTCAAGATATGTTAAACAAAATAGTGATACGATATATATTATTATTAACTATATTTAATATTACATTAAATGCAGATATATATCTTAAAACTTCCACAAAAGAAATCAATCTTTCTAATAATTTAAAAACATTCTACACAGAAGAATATTCAGAAGAATATAAAAAAGAATTATATGAATTAGAAAATTTATATGCAGCAGAAGACTTATATGACTTGTTAAAAATAAATCCTACAGAATATAAACAAAAACTATCTATTTTAAAGAAAATACTAAAAAGAGAAGCTGTATTAAAATATATTAAAAATTTACATACTATTGCAAATAGTAGATATTTAGAATTCTTTAACGATAATGATTTATTTTTACCAAAGCGTTATAACATAGAATTATTAAAATATAAAGATAAAAAAACTGCAAAACGTGTTTTTAACTTATTAAATACTGGTAAGACTTATAAAGAAGTTAAAATAATAATATCAAAAATATCAAAAATAGAAGAGTATAATAAAAATTATATAATCTTAAAAGAAATAGAAGATGGTAAAATAAATAACAAACTTAAAACAATATTATTAAATATAAATAAACCCATATTGATAAATAAATTAATAGAAATAAATAAGATATATTATATTATTTTAATAAATGACATTATTGAAGAATTTAATAAAAAAGCTTTTATAAATAAATTAAGAGTGGATAGTAAATATAGAGATTTCATAAACAATGCTATTGTAAATCAATTATTTATGAAAAAGATAAAAGAGACTAAGACACTGTATAATTATACAATCGTAATTGATTAAAAACTTAGACCATTATTGATAACAATAAGGTATATCTCGTATATGTATATTATTGTTAATAGTGGTAATAAGAAAACCATTTCAACTGTTCCATATGTTCTAAATCTAAAAGCTTTTGGAACTAATGTAAATGTTTTCTTAAAAGGAAACCAGCCATTAGGTATAGCTGACTTAGTAAAACTATCTCCTAATATATGAAGAAACCATCCTAATACAACTACTTGTAAAATAATCAAATTATCATTTGATATAAACTGTAATCCTATAATATAAATGACAATGGGTGTTATTAGGTAGTGTGTTAGTCCTCTATGCTGTAATTGCCCTGTAAAGAAGCTTATAAATGGTATTTTTTTTGATAACCAGGATTTCTCTTCATCTAAATCTGGTAATAATGCCGATATTGCTAAAATTAACATAAATATTGATAATTCTATGGTTGTATAATTATTCCATATATTATACTTACTATCTAATATTCCTAATTTCTCTAATATAAACGGTGAAAAAGCGATACTTTCAGCAAATATAACATGTGTTTTATAAATCATATACTTCCCTTTTAAAATAATTATAAATAAAATAAAAAAAATATCGATTTTATTAATATAAAAGAGAATTTTTAAAAATTAAGTAGGGTAGAAAAGGATTAAATATGCTATTATACGAGAACAAATGAACAAAGGAATATTTATGTTAATAAAATCTCCAAATAGACTTAAAGAAGTGTTGAAAGAAAATGATAATCAAAAATGGGACTTCTTTAAAGATTTCTTTCATAATAAAATATATTATACAAAATACATATTAGAATTAAAAAATGAAAAAGATTTACTTAATAACAAACTTAGTATATTAAAATATGGTAATTTCAAGGGGTACCAAAATCAGAAATATCTAGTATTAAAAAATGAAAAAGAGTTTTTAAAAGAATATATGAATTATGTATATTCTATTAAAAAAGATACAAAACAACAAATCAAGAGTTTATATGAAGCTTTTGTTAAAGAATATAAAATTACAACAGAAGAAAAAAAAGTAATATATAAAAAACATAAAGATGCTAATAAAACTAAAAAGGCGTTAAAATTATTCAAAAATACACTTATAGACATAAGAATGGAAAAAATAAATATAATTTTTAAAGACTTATTCTCTAATTTCGATAATAATATTTACTTCGAAAAATTTTTATATACCTTCTTATCAAAAAAAACATATTCTTATAAATCTATATTAATTAAGAATTTTACTAATATAGGTGGTTTCCTTAAAGAAACAGATTTTTTTGATATGTTAGTTTCTTCAAAACAGATATCAATGACTAATTTATTAAGCAATATATTCGGTGTTGGTATTTCTTACAAAAGTAATAAAGTTCTTATAGACAAAAAACTAATAAAAACAACAAATATCGATTTAGAGAAAGCTGCTAATATAATTTATATTAATTCAAGTATACATCGTAATATATTAATTAAATATTTAAAAGAAAATATAAAAGAAGAAATTTCATTATCAAGATACTTTGAATATATAATCAATACCTTAAAGAAGACTTTACCAAAGTGGGTTATAAGTTCTGGCTTACCACTATATAATAATTTTTATTTATATTTAGAAAAAGATAAATTTAAATTTCAGAAAAAAATATTAGAGGCAGTTATCCCTACATTACAAGTACTTAAATCAAACGTAAAAATAGAAATAAAAGTTAAAGATAAAAATATAAAAATAGAGCATTTATCACTAGACAAGATATATAATAGTAAAAATACTTATTTGTTTGATATAACAAAAAAAACATTAAGCACTTTAGATAATTTATATGAAGAGGTAAAATTCTTTAAGGATACTATCTATTATAATTTTATATTAGATAATGTTAATCAATTTTTGATAGAAAATATTTTCTCTATAAAAACATTTGTAAAAATAGTAAATTATAATAAAAATTATTTATTGCTATTTAAAAATTTTACAAATTTAGATATAAAAGAGAAGGAGTTTATTAAAATAATTAAAAAACGTAGAACAATCAATGCTTTTCTTAAAATAAACATAGATGAGTTAAATAAATTAACAAATAGTAATTTATATATTAAAAAGAATTTTATAGCTTATAAATTAGATGTTGATAAATATAAATATATAGTTAATATTATAGAAAAACGTTCTGCTAATCATCTAAATAAAGTTTTATATTTTTTAAGTAACAAAGAAAATTTAATAGAAAGAATTAAAGAGTTAGTTACACAAATAAAGAAGTATGAAGATGAAGATGAAAAAAAATTATTATATAAATATATTAATAGTGAAGTTGAAAATAGAATAGAATATATATTTGATATAGAGTTATCCATATACTTAGATACTTTAAAAGAAACGGAAAAATCAAATGAAAAGAAAATACAATATGAACATTCTATAAAAAAACATTATGATAATTTCTTTCAAAAGAATAATAATATTAAAAAGGTATCTTATTACTTTGGACCAACTAATAGTGGTAAGACGTATAATGCTTTTAATGAAGTAGTTAAATATAACAATGGTGTCTATTTAGCGCCATTAAGATTGTTGGCAGTAGAAGGAAAAACTGAGATACAAAAACGTGGAAGACCTTGTAATTTAATTACAGGAGAAGAAAAAGAAATAGAAAAAGGTGCGAACTTCACTTCTTGTACAATAGAAACAATTGATTTAAATAGACAATACGATGCTGTAATAATAGATGAAATACAGATGATAATGAATAGGGAAAGAGGTATATACTGGATACAATCATTATTAAAAATTAAATGTAACCATTTAATTTTAGTTGGAAATGAATCTGTTAAACATATTATTACTAAGTTCTTAAACAACAAAGTAGAAATGGTTAAACATGAGCGTAAAAATAAATTATTATTTCAGGGTGACATTACACTTTCAAAAATAGAAAAAGGTGCGGCTATTATTACTTTTTCAAGGTCAGAAGTATTCAATATTAAAAAAACATTAGAAGAGGAATATCATAAAAAAGTTGCTATTATATATGGAAATTTACCACCAGCTGTAAAAATAAATGAGGCTAGAAAATTTTCTTCTTCTGATAGAATCTTAATTTCAACAGACGCTATTGGTATGGGATTAAATTTACCAATTAAAAATATAATTTTCTCAGAAATGGAAAAATATGATGGAAATGAAATACGTGAATTAGAAGTTGAAGAAATAAAGCAAATTGCTGGACGTGCTGGGCGATATGGACATTCTAATGAGGTTGGTGGTGTTTATATATTATCTGAGGAAGAAGCCTTTATAAATAGTGGTAAGAATGAGATAAATGATATATTAGAACGCAACGATATATTTGATTCAAATGAACTAATATATATTCAGCCTTCTTTTGAAGATATTAACAGATATTCACAGATATTCAGTGATAAATATATTCATAATATATTACTAAACATTCAACATATTATTAATTTAGAAGAATATCATGCTATTTATCATATACCAAAAAAATATTTCGACATTGCAAAGTTAATAGACGCACATACGTTTAATATTAAAGAAAAATATAAAATACTTACAATTCCTGTTGATGTTAATTATTTTAATAAGGCAGCTTTTCAATCTTTACTATTAAGTGTATTTAATAAAGAACAAATAGATATAAATGAACTTTTAGATATAGAGAAAATCAAAGTTTTGTTAAAGCTATCTGATATAGAAGATTTAGAAGAAATAGAAAATACACTCAACTCTATATCTGTAATCAAATGGTTTTGTAATAATTATAGATATATTTTAGAAGATAAGAAAGAATTAGAAACGATAGAAAATAATCTTATATTGTTAATAATGAGTATCCTTAATAAATAATTAAGGAACTACATAGTATAATACGGCTTGAAATTTTTCTAGAGGAAATAAAATGAGCACATATATAACTAAATCTGGTTATACAAAATTATTAAAAGATTTAAACTTTTTAGTAGAAGTAGAAAGAAAACGTATGACAGAAGAAATTGTAATACATAACCAAGAGAATACTTCATTAGAAGAAAATGGTGGATTACAAGTTGCTATAGAAGAAAGTGACCGTATTGAAAATAGAATTAGAAATATAAATAACATATTATCTGATATTGTAGTTGTCGATACTGACGAAAACAAATCCTTTACAAAGGTCAAGTTTGGTTCTATATGTAGAATATTAGATGTTGATACAGATGAAGAAATTACATATAAAATAGTTGGTCCATATGAAGCAAGCCCAGAGGATTTAGAAATATCTTATTTAAGTCCATTTGGGAATTTTCTAATGGGTAAAGAAAAAGATGAAGAATATAATTTCTCAAATGGTTCATTTGATAAAAATATAGAAATCTTAGATATTTCTTAGTTTAAATCTATATTTATTCAAATATAGATTTAAACTTTTTAAGGTTAGCTACGCTATCTTTAATAATATATTGAAATGATTCATAGCTTCTATCTATGCCTTGTTGTATTTCTTTTCTTTCTGTTTCATTTAGGCTCATAGATAATCTTTTATATAGTTTATTTATTCTAAATTGTATTTGATTTAAATATCTTCTATTTTTAAATAATTCTTCTAACTCATGTTCAAATTTCTCAATATTTATACTTTCTAGCACTTCTAATTTTTCTTTATTATAATTAATTAATTTGTGTGTGCTAGTTTCCTTCCAATCGGCAATATCTATTTCTATATTACTATAAAGCTTAGAATTAAAATTCTTTAATATAATATAATTTCCATCTTGTCCAAATAAAGAATTATTAAACATATTTACATACATATTTAAAGTATTAACAAAGTAAGAAATTTTATCATTTTTAAATGTTCCATTAACTCTATAAGTAGAAAGTTGTTTAGATACTAAATCACTATCTGACAATTTACCTTCTGCTTTAACTTCATGTAATCTTATTTTTTCTTTTAATATAAGGTTACATTCCTTTATTTCTTTATAAGTAATAAATCTTTTAGCATTATTCTCTTCTAAATAACTTAGTATATTTAATATTTTATCAATATTTTCTAATCCAGTATCTTGAAATTTATCTAAAGTAAAATCAAGAATTGTCTTGCATTCTGAATTTGGTTTATTTAATTCTATTTTTTTATCTTCTACTAATATTTTAATACCATCTAAATCAAATTCATTTAAATATTTAATAAATAAAGAATTGTCATTACCTATTAGTAATACATTTGTTATTAACGATAAAGCTATTTTTTTTAACATCTTTCTGTCCTTTGTGACTTTTAATTATATATATTATAAAGACAAAACGAAAAATTTATATTTTTAAGTTTTATAATATATATAACAACAACACAACAAAGGAAAAAGAATGAGTTACTTTTTATTAGTAATATCTTTTTTTTCAACAATTTATTTTTATAAAAGAATCGAAAAAAAAGATAGATATATTATTATATCAATGGTATCGTCAATTATATTGATAATATCTATATTGACAACGTACAAAGAATATACAAATGGTTATGATAACGTGAATTATCATACTAATATATATAAGCCAATGAATTTCACGTATATATATGAAAAAATATTAGGATAGGATTTTTAAATGACATTAAAAGAAAACTATAACAAGATAATAAATAAGATAGAAGAGCTTAAAGATTCTGATAACTCTTATATATCTAATGAAACTAGACAATCTATTGATATTTTACTGTTTAAAGTAAAAGAGGATAAAGATAAAGACAAAATGCTAAAAATAATAGATAAAGAATTTAATTTATTTGGTGATAATAAAGAGAGCCCTTTGGAATTACTTCAAGCAAAAAAAATTAAGTTAGACAACTTATTTAAAAAAAATAAAAACTTCTTATAGGACACTGAATGAAAACTAAATCATATATACTATTAACTTTATTATATTCTACTACATTCATAAATGCAAATGAATATACGCAAGCAATAAAATATAATGATTTAGAACGTATTGAAGAATTAAATCAAGGTTATGAAGATATCAATATAAATAGTGTGGATGATAAAACAGGTTTAACTCCATTACAATATGCCTCGCTTTATAATCCGGGTGTTATAAAATCATTAATTACTAATTATGAACTAAATATTTATAAATATTCTAAATCAACACCACAATCTGCTTTGAATATATTGTTAGGTGAAATAGAAACAGAAAATGATGAACAACGTATAAAAGGTATTATAGAAATTATCAATTTTGAAAAAAATAAAGATTTTCCTAATTGGGAGAAATTATTTTTATCTAATAATGAAGATTTAATTTATAAAATGATAGATAAACATTTATATATGGCTATTTATTATATATATAAAAACAATATAGAAATAGATAATGAAAAATATATAGAGTATTCCTATAACAATAACCCGATAATGGCTTTTTATTTTAAAAAATTAACTGATAATAGTATATACATTAAATCCATTAAAAAAATAATATCTAATAATAATCAATTTGATATAAAAATGTTACTTACAGATGGAAAATTATATGAATACTTGAAAGAAATTGCTGATATTAAAGAAACAAAAGAAAATATCAAGTCTTTAAATGTAATAAAATCCTATCATAAAGAATTTTTTAAAAAGATAAAAAAGAATTTAAAGCAACCAAAAGATATAAAACTTAAATCTATTATAGTTGCACCACAAATGGTAGATTTAAAATTAAATGAATATAAATATAAATTAGATAAATTCAAGAGAATTATAGAGAACAATAAAATAGATAATTTAAAATTATTACAGCGTTTTGAAATGTCTAAAAAAAATCAAGAATTAGAAATTTATAAATATAAAAACAAATATGATAAACGATTGTATCTATTAAGAATGGAAAAAGAGAAACAATGTGACAAGATAATACAAAAAATAAAGATAAAAAATATCAAAGCATTAGAGCAAACAAAAATTGAATTAAAACTTTCAAAAGATAAAATAATAGCTTTAAAAGAAACAACCACGAAATCTATTAAGAATAAACGTGAAGAAATAGAAAAGATAAAAGAGACTATTGAAGACAAAGATAAAAAGATAAAAGAATTATCTTTATTAAAAAGTACTATTCTAAAATTAGAAAAGAAAAATGATGAATATAAACAAGATAAAAAAGCAGATAATACGAATATATATCACTTTTTATATTTATCAATATTTTTTATTTTATTAAATGTATTAAGCCTGTTTTTAGCTCGTAAACATTTTTCAAAACGAACAAAGACTGATTAAATAAAGAAATCTATACAAAAAAAATAAAACACAAAAAAAATATTTATAATAAAGACATAATAAATAAAAATGGAGCAATTAAATGATTAAGAAAACATTATTAGTCACAACAATGATAATTTCAAGTATGTTTATTCTAAATGCAGAAACTGGTGGCGAGATAGCGAGTAAATTCGAAATTTCAGCATCAGCAAAAGTTTCTGCAATTTGGGAAAGAATATTTGAAAAAAAGAAATGGAAAAAAATATTTCCACGTTCAAAACGGTCTATATATTTAGGTGATTTTAAAAAAATACCTAATTCTGATAAAGAATTACTAAAAGACTTTTTAATTGAACACGCAGCTGATTCAGCTAAACCAAAAATCGCAGGAGAAATGTAATGGTAATAAAAAACAAAATTTTAACAAGTATAGTAGCGAGTGCAATATTATTAACTTCTTTAAATGCATTTGATTTAGAATATAGATTAGATTCGTTAGATAAAAAAGTAAATAAACTTTCAAAAGAAAAAGTGATATTTCAAAAAATGAAATCTTCTTATTTAGAAGATATAGAAGAACTAGAAACACGTTTAGATGAGCTAGAGACTTCGGCAGCATTGAATTCAAAAATGAGATTTGGATTAGACTTTGTAGCTAATTATAATTATTTTGATGTAACATTAGCAAACGGTGATAACTATCAAATAGATAATTTATTTAGAAATAGATTAGATTGGAATTTGTATTCAGAAATAACTGATTCAATGACATTTGATGGAACACTATCAATGTATAAAAACTGGGCTGATAATACACAAAATTTTGGTGCTTCTTATGATGATACATTAGGAACAAGACCAAATAGTAATTCGATATTCTTTACGAGGGCTTATATAAGTTGGAAAAAAGAAATTATAGAAGATGTTCCTATGGTTTTAACTTTTGGTAGATTACCTTCTACAAAAGGGACTAGTTATGATTTTCAAAATAATTCAGTAAGACAGGCAACTTTTTCATCACTTGATTTTGATGGAACAGCAGATGGTTTCATTATTACGACATTGTTGGATAAAAAAACTGGTTTAAATAATAGTTCGTTTAGATTTGCATTTGGGAAAGGATATCAGCACGATGATGGAACACCTATGACACCTTCTATACCTGTGAAAACAACTTTAGAAGATACAAATGTATTTGGTTTTTTCTTAGAGAGCGAAATACCAACATATAAAAAGAGTATGTTGCAATTTGGTTATGTTAAAGCATTTGATATGATATCTGACCCAACAATGGGCGATTTAGGTGCGATGTTCGGTTTCCCAGCAAATACACCACAAGAAAATGTGGGTGATTTAGAGTTATATAGTGTTGCAACTGTATTTAAAGAAATAAATGATAGTAACTGGAATGTATTTGCACATTATAGTATGTCAAGGGCAACTCCAAGTGGTGATGCTTTTGGCGGTGCTTTAGGTTTATTAAGTAATGGTAGTGATACAACAGTGAAAACTGGTTCTGCTTATTGGGTTGGAACTAGATATGATATGGATAATGGCTGGAAAATAGGTGCTGAATACAATGAAGGTAGTAAAAATTGGTTAAGCTTTACACGTGGTTCAGAAAACATATATAATAAACTATCTACACGTGGTTCCGCATTTGAAGCATATTTTATTGTTCCTATTAGCAGATATGCTTTCTTTAAATTTGGTTATCTAAATATAGATTATAAATATACTGGTTCTTCTTTTCATTTAGGTGCGCCTAGATTAATAGAAGATTTGTCGGCAATAGAAAAAGCAAATACTGTTGATACACTTGATACATATTATTTTAACTTAGAAGTAAGATTCTAAGCTAAGGCACCTTAACCCTTCTAAAACTGTAAAAGCAATTGTTTTTTTACGGTTTTAATTGGAAAAAAATCATTTTTATAATATTTAACACTTTTTACTAAAATCCACTTTTTATTAACTACTAATTTTTTCAAAAATATTTCGTAATCTTCTTCACTTTCATGTTCTATTGAATCATTGTTTATTATAAATTTAGTTATATATTTTTTCTGGTTAGTAATTAATAAACTATTGCTTATGATACCGAATAGATTACGTGAATATTTACTTCTAAATTTTTCTGCATATTTTTTAAAAGTATGATTTCTATTAACTTCTAAAAATATAATAGTTCCATTCAATTTAAGGTTTTCCTCAAACGCTTTATCTAATACAAATAAAGATAACTGTGTTTTACTAAAATATAACTTATTACTTTTAACTATATTTATTTCATTCCAGTTCATTTTATCGAAATTTTTAAAAAAATCATTATGAAAAATAAAATTAAATTTCCCAATAACACTAGTTAAAAAATAACTTTTTTGAATAAAAGATTTGTTCACTAATTTAATTAATTTAACGTAATCTTCATTTTTATATAAAAATTTAATATGTTTTGTAACATTAGTTCGTAAGTTTAAGATATTATCTAAATCACTATCATAGACAGTAAGATTGTTTAATACTTTAAGTAAGTCAGCATATGTGATACCGTCTGATATAAAGAAGCTTAGGTATTCCAAGATGTTATTAACATTAGTGCTAGTAAATAACACTTTTGAATTTTTAGAAATTTTCAAAGTGTTCATTGTTGTAAGTAATTCAGTCATAATTTAATCGCTTTTTTTAATATATTTTTAGTATATCAAAAGTTTGCTTACAGTTTGCTTAATTTTTAAGTATAATATAGTATATTTAATTAGGATAATATAAATGAATCAAAATTATAGAATGTGTATTAATATCATTAATGTGATATTTTATTTGAAACACAAAAGTCTAAAAAATATAGGTTTAGAATTTAAATCTTTAGAGCAAATGATAGAAGAGATTAATTTCTCACTTAATACAATGAATGAAAAAGAATTAATCAGTACTTTGAATAATAGAATGAAAAAAGAATGTTGCAATCAAGACGATTTAATTTATTTGTCTAATTTTTATTCAAATGTATATATAGATTTATTAAATCAGTCTAGTCCAACAGAGCGTATCAAAATATTTTTTGATTTAATTATAAAAAGTTATTCCTATAATTCCTTCGCAGATAATATATTAAAGAATACTAAATATAAACAGTCTTACTTAACTATTTTTCATAAATATAAATATTTAAACAAGTTAAAAGTGGCCAATCAAAAACAAAAATTATATGATATAATAAAAGCAGAATTTAATAAAAGGAAAGATTAATGTTTAATAAGAAAATATTATTATCTGGTCCATGCGTGATAGAAAGTCGCGATAGTATAATGAGAATAGCGGAAGGGTTAAAAAATATTGTAGATGAAAATTATTTTAATTTTTATTTTAAAGCTAGTTTTGATAAGGCAAATAGAACTTCATTAGATAGTTATAGAGGCCCTGGATTAGAGAAGGGACTCAGAATTTTAGAAGAAGTAAAGAAAGAGTTTGGTTTTAAATTAGTAACCGATATACATGAAAGTAATCAAGCAAAACCAGTGGGCGAAATAGTTGATATTATACAAATACCAGCTTTTTTATGTCGTCAGACAGACTTATTAGTAGAAGCAGCTAAAACAGGAAAAATAGTTAATATTAAAAAAGCACAATTTTTATCAGGTTTGGATATGTTGAATGCCGTAAATAAAGTAAGAAATAGTGGAAATGATAAAATACTACTAACAGAACGCGGTAATACAGTAGGGTATAACAATTTATCCGTAGATTTTAGAAACATACCAGATATGAAAGCTTTTGGTGTTCCTGTTATTATGGATGCTACACATTCCGTTCAGCGCCCAGGTGGAAATGGAACAACAAGTGGTGGAGATTCTAAATTTGCTCCATTAATGGCAAAAAGTGCTGTGATATGGGGCGCAGACGGATTATTTTTTGAAGTGCATGATGAACCAAGTAAAGCTTTAAGCGATGGACCTAATATGATAAAATTATCTAGTTTTAAAAAAGTTTTAGATGATATTAAAAAAATATATGAGTTGGTATAAAATGAAGAAAATATTAATTATGATTTTAACAATTATGAACTTACATTCTACTAACATGTATATAAGTAATAATGAAATAATAATCAATTATGTACAATTAATAGATATTAATAAACATAATGATTATGAATATGTTATACCTTATAAAAATGTTAATAATTTAAATATAAGTTCTAGAGATAATCTAACCGATATATCATATTCTATTATAGAAAATAAATTAGATAAGAACTATATTATAGATAATAATATTGGAAAGTTAGTATCATTCGGTAAAAAGACTGGCAATATCATCAACAAAAGCCCTTTGTTAGTTGATGTTGAAGGTAAAATATATAGTGTCAATTTTGAAGATTTAATATTTGATATAGATAATGTATTAAAAAAAGATATTATGTTCGACCAAACTAATGTAGTGGTTAATGTAAATACACCTATAAAGAAAAGAATAAAAATAAATAATTATTTCTCAATAGGTGGTTTAAAAATATTAAATAATTATGAATTGCATATGAATAATAAGAAAAATATTTTAATAAATAAATCTACCATTCTTAATACTACTAAATATAATTTCAATAATATTGATATTTATGCTTATTCTAGTAAAAAAAGAAAACATATTAAATATAATTCAATAAAAAATAGAAAGAGTTTAATTAAAGTAAAAAATAATATATCTATATTAGGTGAAGAAATTACAATAAAAAGTATTGCAAAAAAAATAACAATTAATAATAATTCAAAAAATACATTTGTTTTATCCGAGAATAGAGTAAAATTACGTGAAACTTATGTTTTATCTTTAAATGATAATTATAAAGGTGGGGATTTATTTAAAATAAAAAAATATTTAAATGTAATTACACCTAGAAATATAGATAATGGTTATATTAGTATATTTGATAAACGACAATATATAGGTAAATATCTAGTTAAAGATAATTACATAAGTCTAAATAGTCAAGATGTAAGCCTCAATAGTATAGTTAAAACAGGTCTAAGAAGCTATAAAGTAAGTATAAAGAATAATACACGATATTCTGTTTCAATTCGTATTAATAGTGAAGAAATAGAAGTAAATGAAGAAACTTTTTATATATCACCTGATTCTATAAAAGAATTAGAGATAAAAATTAATAGGTAAAAAAATTGAAGGTTTTAATAGAAGAAAGTGTATTGAAAATATCTATATATTCTACTAATGATTTAGAATTCGAAATATTGAAGCCAAAATATAATAATATAATCTTAAAAAAGGTAAGTAGTATAACTATACTGGAAGAATTATATCGACAAATAAAATTATATGAACAAAATGAAATATTAGAGTTAAAAACTTAACTCTAATTATTAACCAGTTGGTGAAGCAGTAGATTGCCTCATTTGTAAATCAAGACTAGAGAATGCAGATGTTGCTTTTTGGATTAAAGCATCGAACGCTGCGAATTTACGTGTCATTAATTCATATTGTGCATCTAACTTTAACTGTGTCTTATCCATTTGTGTATTAAGTCTTTTCTTATCGCCATCTATATAAGTTTTTAATTCATTTAATGAACCATTATTGCTATCATTAACCATATTTTCTAAAACTTTGTCAAATGTGGTATTCATAATACCCGTTGGCTTACCGCTACTGTCTGTAGATGAAAATAAATCACGTATATCATCGAAACTATTTTCAGTAAGTTCAAAAAGTGAAACACTATCACCGAATTCATTAACAGTTGTCCCTATACTAATAGTTCCATCTTTGTTTGTAGTGATTCCTACATCTGTTAAATTATTAAATTTTTTATTTGCATCAAAATTTCCACCGAATAGCTCATTATTGATACTTCGCATAATACTACGAACTTCTGAATTAGACATTAAACTTTCGGTATAATTATCTACGTTCATACTTTCCTTAATATCTTTAACCAATGTATTGTATTTCTCAACAAAAGTATCAATAGAAGATAACAGAGCTTCAGAATTAGGTCTTAAAGAAATATTGTTAGTGCCTTTTTGTTGTATAGAAAATTCTATACCTGGAATAACATCTTTGATATTATTATTACTTCTTTCCACTTCTAGACCATTATAAATAAATTTAGAGTTTTGTGCTAATTGAATTTCGTTAGTTGGAACACTAAATCCTAGAAAGGTAGAAAGTTCTGCCGTTTCTGATTTCATATGAATAGCGTTATCCATACCTGTTTCTTCTGACGCCATAGTTAATCTATATTCTGTATCATTTATTTTTGTAAAAGATACGTCAATTCCGGCTTCTAAATTTAATCTAGTGATTATATCTTCATAACTATCACCAGCTAAAAAACTAATACTTCTATCAGCGCCATCACCAATAGAAAAAACTAATGTTTGATTACTTGTTATTGTGTCTTCTAAATCAGTAAATGTATTACTTTGTATTATTCCCTTTCTGGCTTTATCTATTATTTCTAAAGAAAAATCTTCTACCTTACTAGCATCTTTAACTTTAATGTCAATTGTTTCGTTTCCATAAACATTTACAGCATTATAATTTTTTTTAGTTCCTAATTCTTCCATGCTATCTTTTAACTCTGAAACACTATTTGTAATAATAGATAAATTATCTAATTTTACGTCATCTGCTTTTATTCTTCTTTCATATAGTCCTAGTTGTGCTTTTTCGTCAGCTTTTTTTAATTTACTAATTAAGTCTGAATTTAAAGCATTATTACTACCGAGACCTATGGAACCTAATTCTGGCATTTTGACTCCTTTTATATATATTATAAAGAAAAAATAAGAAGTACCTTACTATATACACGATTTATATAAAAATCTATTACATTCTAAGGATAGTATCCATTAATTCATTCATAGTAGAAATGACTTTTGCATTTGCACTATAAGCTGCTTGGTATTTCATAAGATTTAATAATTCTTCATCTTTATCTACTTTCACATTCTCTTCATATTTTGTAGTAGTAGTTTCTAGTATTTTAGATTGAAGGTCGAATTTATCATTAGACCTTGATACTACACGTGAAGCATCAATAGTTATATTGGCATAAAAGTTTTTAATGGTACTAGTTTCTAACGCTGTAATACGTGTATTGGAAGGGTTAAAAAACTCTTTGTTATAATAATCATTATACTTTGTAATTTCTTCATAATTTATTTCTTTAAACTGTAAATCTGCCAATCCGTCTAAAATATCATAATTCACATTATTTTGTAATTTATCATTGGATACAAATAAAGAACCTGGGTTTTTCTGAATTTCACGATTAATACGAATACTTTTAGAATCATACCCTTCTAATAATTTATTAAATCCCATGACTTGTTTAAAATTAGTATTTTCATCACTTGACATATTCGTAGGGTAATTAGGGGAATAAATACTAACGCTTGAACCATTACCAAATGATAATAATATTTCACCTTGACTTTCTGTCTCTAATGTATTTTTAAACTCTTCTAATGTTGTTTTATGACTGATATTAATAGATATGTTTTTAACAGGGTCAGTATGTAAAGTGAATGTAACATTACCTGGGTTTAATCCTTTTAATTCGGGTAAATCTAATAAAGGTATCTTTTCAAAATTAGGTGTACTAAAATCTTTACTTCTAGTCGTCTCAAATGCTTTGCTAGAATAAATAGAGTTTGTTTCCTTTATTAAACTACTAGCCATTAAATCTAATTTATAAATATTTTTATCTATTTCATTATTATCACTAATTGCTATTTGTGCTTTTGCACTTATACTACCTTTTGAAATAGCATCTGTTATATTAATATTCCCTATATTTATTTGATTATCTTCTGTATTTAAAGTTCTGAAAGAGCTTTTATCTAAAACACGATGATTACCTATCATTAAATTATAATTATTATCTTCATCATAAACAACATCTGCGTTTATTTTAGACATTATGGATTGTTCTAGTGTCGCTTGCTTATCTGCTAATTCTGGTTTAAATGAAATAGCCAGTTCTTTAACTACTGTTTGTAATTCTTTTAATTCTCTGTTTAATTCACGTACATCATTATTTAAATCCTTAATAACTTCTGTTCTAAGGTCATTTAAGTTACTATTTAAAATATGTAAGTTCTCATTTAGTGTATTGAGGTCATCGACAAAAACACCTTCTAAAGCTTCATTCTCCATATTGTTTTTTAAATCAGTAGTAGTATTAAAAAATTTATCAAGTGAAGCAGAAATTCCAATACTATTATTATCTTGGTATAAATTTTCTATCGACTTTGAATAAGTAGAAAAACTTTCAGAAAAAGATTTGTCACCTAATTGATTCAACATATTATTATAAATAATGTTATCAACAGTATGCATTACCCCAGTAGTTCTACCACCAGTTCCTGTAAAGAAACCGTCTGTTCTTATAGAGGGTAACTCTTCATTTTTAGATACTTGTCTTCTATACCCATCAGTAGTTTCGTTGGCAATATTATTTCCTATAATATCCAGATTTTTTTGTGCTGATTTAATTCCATTTGCTGATATATTTAAGTTCATTATTATTCCCTCCTATAATTAAATATCTATATTCAATATTGTTTTATTATCTACATTTTCCACTAAGTCGTCATAAAGTTTTTTCATACTTAATGTCAAAATCATTAATTTTTTATTTTCTTCTTTCATTTGGTTTGCTAATTTATCAACATTTTTAAATAAATATTCTATTTCTTTTAAATCTAATTCATCATTTCTATTTATAATATTATCTATTTCACTTCTAACAAAGATTAAATTTTTCATTAACTCTTCTTTTTCAGTAGAAATCCTAAATAACTCTTCTGGACTAAATATATTAAAGTTAGATAGCTCAAATATAGTATTTCTTACTAAGTCTTCCAAAATTGTAATTTGATTTTTTAATAAATCGATAAGTTGGTTCATCTTTTTTGTCCTTCTATAAGATTATCATATAACATCTTACTAATACCCATACTTCCTTTTCCACTGTTGGAAATAGCATCAAGATACATACTCTTAATAATATCTTTTCCGGGACCAGTGCCACCTATGCTACTATTTTTAAAAGCATTATCTAACATTTTTCTAACATATATTGCTTCAAAACCATCTGTAGCTTTTTTTAATTTAATATCTATTGGTTTTTGCTTAACGGTATTACTATTAATATTATTATAAACATTCATTTTTAAATACCATTATTTTTAATATTATCAAGAATGCTTTTCTTATTCTTATTTAATTCACTTTCGAATTTGTGCGAAATTAGTTTTATTTCTACACGTCTATTCTTGTTATTATTTTTATAATCCAGTATATGGTTACTACCATAAGACGTAATATGTATATTCTGGCTTAGAAAGCCAGATTTTTCTAATAAACTACTAATATATTCAGCTCTGAAAAAACCTAATTCTATTAAATTTTTAGGATGTATTAAGGTATTAAGATACATTTTATCATCTCTAGAGGCAAATCCTGATATTTCTATATCAATATCATTCATATCGACTTTATTTAAAATATTATGTAGCTCTTGAATAAATAGATTTATATTTTTATTATTACTGGTATATTCGCCTTCTTTAAAAAGTATTTTAGCTGGTAAAACGATAGAAAATGATTTTTTTCCAATTTCTAATAATGCAAAATCTTCAATATCCATTTCTTCGTTGTCAATTTCTATATTAAATTTATTTCTTTTGTTTAATTGGACTAATGTTTCTGTTATTTCATTTAACGATTGTTGATAGTCGTCAGATGTTTTTTCTAATTGAGTTGTTCTTTCTATTGGATTAATTGTTGATACTTGCGTCAATGTATTACTATTCATTACTCCTAATGATTGTCGCATATGTGCTAAGTATTCTACAACTTTTTGTTCATTAAGAACAGACATTGATAATAGTAATATAAAAAATACTAATAATAATGACATTAAGTCACCAAACTGTGCCAACCAAGCCGGAAGGCATTTTGGACATTTAGTCTTGTTCTTCATTTCTTACACCTGAAAATTCTATTTTATTTGCCTCATGCTTGGGTATCATAGACATTAATGTATTTCTAATAAATTTAGGTGTCGAATTACGACCAGCTAAAAGAACACCTTTTAGTATTATCTTTTTTTGTAAAATTTCTTCATCATTTATATTCTTTAAATTAGTAGCTATTGGACCTGTAAATCCATTACCAATTAATGCACCATAAAAAGTAGTTAATAATGCAACTGCCATTGCTGGACCGATTGCTGCTGGGTCATCCATTTTCAATAACATGGCTACTAAGCCAATCAATGTTCCTATCATTCCCATAGCACCGGCAACTCCACCCATATTTTCAAATGCCTGGATATATTTACCATGTCTTTGGTCCAGATACTCTATATAAGTATCATATTTTATTTCTATTGAATCTATATCTATATTATTTATTAAATCTTGCATAACTTGCTTCAAAAATTCATTTTCTTCTTCTTTGTGTATATCTTGAATTTCTAAAACTCCATCTTTTTTTATACCTGTTGCATAAATATTTAAGCTTTCTATTACTTCTTTGTTTGAATAATCTGGTTTTTTAAGCACTACTAAAAAAGCCTTAAATATACCACCTAAATCAGCAAACGAATAAGACATAATAACTGTTGCTGTCGTTCCAAAAAATACAATAAATACAGATACTATATTAATAAAAGCTGTTAAACCAGCAGAACTATTCATAGAATAAAAAATAATACTCCAGAATATAACACTTCCTATTAAAAAAACAATATTCATAATTTAAACCTTATATCTTAATTTAGTCAATCTTTCAACTTTTGTAGAAATATTTGTTATTTGAATACCAAATTTCCCATCTACTACCACGATTTCACCATCAGCTATTTTAATCTCATTTACTAATATTTCCAATGGTTCAGTAGCTAATTGTTCTAATTCAATTGTTTTCCCAATATCTAAATTAACTACATCTTTTAATAGCATTTTTTTTCTACCGATTCTTACACTTAATTTTAATTCTATACCTAACAATAATTTTAAGTTATCTAATTCATTTCTATATATTTTTTTTCTATTATCACAATCTGTTATTTCGATAGTTATATTGTTTTCATCTATTTCTTGAGAAGAATTATTATCGTGTCCTTCTTCGAGTTTTTCTATTGTATTTGCTTTATTATTTTCTTCTTCTTTAAAGATTATATTAGTTACTGTATCAAATAGAATATAAGCATCATCATCTATTTTAACATCATTTAATTCTTGCTTCCAATGATATCTATTATAAAATTCATATTTGTTAAGGTCAAGGTCAATAGTACTATCTATTAAGAATGCATTAGATATACCCATTTTGAATTTTCCAAGATTTTTATTTTCCAAACTATTACTTGTTCTTTTAAGAATCATTTGTAATAATTCTTGAACTGCGTCTACAGTTGCCTCTGTAATAACTAAATCGTCGTCAAAAGTTGTTTGCCCCATTAACATAAAATATTCTATTGATAAACTTAATTTTGCTGGTATTAAAAAAGAAATACTACCAGCTGTTTCTGGCCCTGTAACATCTGCTTCTACAACTAAAAATTTATTTTTATTACTAATATCAAGTAAATCTTGTGAAGGTCCTAAATCTTTATGAAAATCGAGTCCATCCTCTGTGCCTAACGTTTCTTTCATTATTTCTATAATAGATTCTTTGAAATTTGAAAATATATTATTCATGTAAAACCTTTCTTTTTTATATTATTATAAGAGTTTTTTGCCTATTTTAGTTGGCGAAGTCTATATAAAATAAAATTAATATGATATAATTATTAAAAGTGGAGGTATAGGTTGTTATATTTATTATTTATATTGTTATTATTACCGTTATTATATATATTAAATAAGCGGTATATACCAGAATTAAAAACGAAAGATAATATTATTGCTGTTATCGTTATTCCTTCGTTAGCTTTAATAGTATGTGACACTACTATGTATGACTTAAAATTCTTTTCTCTTTATATAGTATATAGTCTTATGTTTTTATTGACATTTGTAGATTATAAAAAAATGAGTATTCCAGATGAAATGAATATAATTTTATTTATTTTTGCTACTATATATACTACTATATTTTTAGGAACTGAAAATCTATCATTTGGAATGCAATTATTAGGTGTTTTCACAGCTATTTGGTTTATTACAGAAGCTGTGTTTAAAAGGGAAATGTTTGGGTTAGGTGATTTACTATATATAGCTATATTAGGATATATGTTGAATGATATCTTATCAATTGTTTATATATTCTTGATATCAAGTTTTATAGCTATACCCATTTCTTTATTATCAATAAAACTATTGAAGAAAAGAGAGATTCCATATTTACCATTTTTAACTATTGCTTTTGTAATAGAAAAAATGTTTATGATATCAAAAATTTAGGTGATAATAAAATGAATATAAAACAAAAAATAATAATAATTTCGGGTTTATTAAATATAAACATGTTTGCACTATATGCAAAAGGAACAGAAAAGTATATTACTATATCAGAATTAAAAGAAATTTTAAAAGGTTACGTTCGGAAAGATGGAAAAACATTGGATATAAATAAGAAGCGTAATTTATTATATAATAAAACATTAAAGGGCGCTAGTGTAAAAATGATTTTAAATAAAATAAAATATTTACATAAGATACATAAATATGAAGATATAAAATATCGTTGTGAATATATTAATGATAATTTAAAATTAAAAGAATATCAAAAAGAAAATTATTACTATTATTATGCTTTTACATTATTTAAAACACACGATTATGAAGGCTCTATAAAATATTATAATTTATTATTAGAATTAGAAAATAAGAATAGAAGTAATATGGATATATTAAAGTATATGTTAGATGTTTATAAAGAAACAGATGATATTGAAAAAATAAAAGAGTTAGAAAACATATTAGATTAGATAATTAAACTAATCTAATATGTATTTTAATATCCTAAGAATTTATCTAGTATAGATTGTTTATCTAAGAACTTTTCAATGTTTAATAAGACCACAAAATTATAATCTTCATCATTAACCACACCTTGTACATATTCACGTTTTATATCTTTAAAATTAGTGTTATGTATAACGTCTTTTTCTGCTATATCTTTAAAATCGACTGTTTTATCAACTATTAAACCAGTAATTCTATTTTCAAATTTAACAGAAATTATCATATTTTTTTCTGGGTCTAAGTAATCTATATCTTCTTTGTTTTTAACACCTAAGAATATTCTTAAATCTATTAAGGATATAACTTCACCACGTAAATTATATAACCCTATTACTGAATCAGAAACATTATATGCATTTGTAATACCATCGACAGATAACATCTTAATTTCTACTATATTAGTAGATTTTAATCCATAAATAACATTATTTATTTCAAAAAGTAAAACTTTTAAAATATCTTTATTTTCTTTAACAACATTATTATCATTTAAATTGATATTGTTATCTACATTTTGAATTTCATTTTCTACAAAATCATCAAATGGTTTTGTTAAATTCTGTAATTCTAAATTACTTAATTCATTATTTTCTTTAACTCTTGTAGATAAATATTTTTCATTTACTGAATACCAAATTGTTAGAAATGGTGGCATAGAAATTTTTAGACTATCTGGTCTATTTATAACTTCATTTAAAATATCTAGAGCATTTCTATTTAAACTTTCTATACCTATCAAATTATTTTCATCTATTTTATATTCGTAAATAATATTTTCAATACAATCTTTAACATCTGATAATTGTATATCTGTGTATTTATCATCATTAAAATCTAAAATAGAAAAATTTGCTTCCGCTAACAGACCATTAATAGTATCATATATTTCACTTGTTCCCATATTAGTTATCCTCCCATTTTCTTGGTATTTCTTTAAAAAGTTCTTCTACATCAAATTTATAAATAAATTTTCCATTAATTTTAACTATATCATGAAAAAATTTATGAAATAATATACCAGCTTCTTGTTCAAAAAAGTGTGCGTTTGCATCTAGAATAATAGTGTCAGTAATTACTTCTGTTTTTAGCCCTATTTTTTTTATTTGACCTGTTTCTTCATTTGTAATCTTTACTATTAAAATCATAGTTTCATCTTTTTGGTCTGGGTCTTCTCTCTTAACTTCTGGGACATTTATATATTTATTTAAATCCAGAACAGGCATTGGGTGCCCTAGTGCGTCTATTAACCCTCTAACTGCTATTCTATTATCTATCATATCATTCATTTCGCTTTTATTATAAGCTGTTATATGAACAATATTAAATACATTAATAATTGCCTGATTTTCACCTATATTAAATTGGAACCATTTATTGTTATCGTCTAATGAGTTTATGTTGTTATTATTCATATTCGTCTGCCTTATTGTTTTCTTCTAATTCTAGGTATTCTCTAAATGTAAAAGGGTCGATAATTAATGAAACAGTACCATTTCCCTTAATAGTTGCTCCGGAAAATCCACCAATTTTTGCAAAGTTTTTTTCTAATGGTTTTACAACAAATTGTTGTTTGTTTAAAAAATCATCTACTAATAGTGCTATCTTTTTATGACTACCACCACCAATAACTAATAAAATTCCTTCTGTAAAGTCTTCTATTTCACTTGGAATACCAAGAACTTCAGATAATTTCATTATAGGTATTAATTCATTTTCAGTAAGTTTAAACATCGGATTGTCACCGGAGCCTACTATCTTAATCATATCCTTTTCAGGCTGTAGAGTTTGAATAATTAAATTTAAAGGGATAATAAATATCTCGTTACCCACTTTAATGTTTAGTCCATCAAGAATTGCAAGGGTTAAAGGTAATGAAATTTCTATATTTGTTCCATTATTTTTTGCAGTAGATATTTTAATTTTTCCACCTAACTTTTCAATGTTATTTTTAACAACATCCATTCCAACACCACGTCCAGAAATATCTGATACTTCATCAGCTGTTGAAAGACCGGCTGCAAAAATCAACATTGCTTTATCGTCGTCTGTCATATTTTCTAATTGAACGTGCGTAATAATTTTATTGGAAAGTGCTTTTTCTGTTACTTTGTCTAAATTAATTCCTCCACCGTCATCTACAATAGTGATAACTATTAAACCATTGGACGCTTCTGCAGAAATTGATATATTTCCTACTTCCTCTTTTCCATTTAAAATTCTATCTTTCTTATTTTCTATACCATGGTCAAGTGAATTACGAATAATATGCATTAAAGGGTCTATTAACCCTTCTATAGTAGATTTATCTATCTCTACTGTATCACCAGTATGTGAGAAGTTTATTTTTTTATCTAGTTTTTTACTTACATCACGAATCATTTTAGGAAATTTGCTATATATAGTCTCCATAGGAACCATTCTTACATTCATAACAGCATCTTGTAATGAACGAATTTCCCTATCTAGAAGCTGTAACTTTTCTTCAAATTTCTTTTTCAGCACATTGTCTTCTATAACTTCATTTAATTCTATAAGCATCGAATTAGTAATAACTAGATTTCCAACTTGGTTCATCAATTTATCTACTTTATCTAAATTAACACGTATTGAAGTATTTAAAGTTGCTACTTTTTCGCTTTTATTTAAAGGTGGTTTTTTAGTATCTGGCACAGTTATAACTTCTTTCTTTTCTACTTTTGTTCCACCATTTTTCGCAGCTTCTGCATTTTCTGCTATTAATCTTAAAATTTCTGCATCTTCATCTTCAGCACTGTCATCACTATCAGAAGTTATACTTGATAAATACTTATTAACACGTTTTGAGGTTTCCGCTGTTAAAGTTGCAAAATTATCTTCGTTTAATTCTTCTGAACTTTCTAATGATAACAATTCACGCATAACATCACCAGATTCTAACAATAAATCACTCATTTCATGTTCGTAATCTATTTCTTTTTTTCGAAGTTTATCCATAAAGGTTTCTAAATCGTGTACATACTTAGGGAATAATACGAAGCCAACTACACTTCCACTCCCTTTTAATGTATGAACATCTCTAAATAAAGCATTTATGTCATCATCATTTAAACTTCCTTCCTCTTCTGCTTTTAAACATAGATTTGTAAAATTTTCAAATAATTCATCTGCTTCTTCGAGAAACCCTTCGACTATTTCTTGGTTCATATAAAATCTCCGTGTATATTGTTTTACTATATTATAATATAAAAACGTATAAAAAGATAGTTAATTCTCGAAATTGATAAATATACCTTGATGTGAATTGCCATATTCTTCTACATGCTCAAAATCAAAACTAATATTTTTATTAACTTTATAATTAACATCATAGGAATTTATATCATTTCCTATCTTTTCATATTTAAAAATAACTTTATTATTTATTTTTTTTTCAATATTAATCATCACTTCTTCTGTGTTTGTAAAGTTATTAATTTTAGAATCTAATATTATCTTATCGATATTAATTCCTAATATATCAATAAAGTTGTCTTTTAATAAATTAAAAATCATTATTCCACCTTTAACACTAGTGTCTAATTTAGCATTGGTATCATTATTACTTTTTATTTTTTGAAATGTATCTAAAACCTCTTTATTTTTTAATAATAAAATAGCAATTTCTTTTTCTGTTAGATTTGCATCAGAATACAAGTCGAATTTAGGTTCGTCTAATGCACCATATACATTTCCAAAAAGTTGAATTTCACTAACTTTTTTATTAAAATTTAAATTTAATGTATTACCTAATTCCGAATTTAAGAAAAGAAAAGAATTTTCGATATTTATTTTTTGATTAGCTAAATTCAATACACCTTTTTCTATGTTCAAGGTTCCTTTGTAAAATAATCCAGGTTGCATATTTTTAAGGTGTAGTTCAAAACTATTATCAGCTATTACATTGCTTAATTCAATATGACTTTTGTTGAAGTTGAAATTTAAATCAAAGTTTATAGAATATTTCTTTTTCAATTCTTTTTTTAATTGGATTAAATTAGACATATTCAATTCTTTTTTTGATAATTTATTAAATATGCTTTTTTCTATATTTAATGTAGGAGAAAACAAAGTATTATAGAACTTTAATTTACTGGTTATTTTATTTTCAATAATAGAATAGCGTAAATTACCATTTAAGATAGTTCTTTTGATTCCTAATTTTTTTGAAGTGATATAGAAATCTTTAAATCCTATATTCAATTCTTTTTTTACCTTGTCAAACATTATAGAAAAATCTTTTTTATTATTTTCTAATTTAAAGTTTTCTGTAAGGATAGATTTATTACTAAATGATATTTTTCTATCTAAAATATCTAATGATAAATCTTCTAATTCTATTTCTTTTAATATAATTTTTTTAAAATCAGCCTTAATATTTTTAATCAAAAATTCATAGTCTAAACCATTATTTGTAACATTTAAATTCTTAATTTTCTGTTCCTTTGTATCAAGTAGCCCATTTATTTCAAAATTAACATTAATAATTTTTGAATTATTTAAAAAAGCTAATTCTTGATTAACACCTTCTAACAATTTGTTAAAATTGGTTTTCACATTGAATAAAACGGTATTTTGAATATTATTACTAATAATGTTACATTTTAGAAGCTCATTTTTTATATTAATAAGTATGTCAAAATTTTTCTTTATATTTACATTTATAATAGTTCTCTTATTAAAAATCTTAATAAAAGACTTTATACTCACATTATCTGATAATGTAATATTTTGACTGTTTATATTTACATTTATGTTTTTAGTTACACCATTAAATTTAATATTTTCTTCAATGGTATTTAAATAATAATTACTGTCTACATATAGTTTCTTAATTTTTATTTCATTTACAAACATTGTTAATAAATCTAAAGTGAAGAATGTATTTTCGGTATTTGTTTTTTTATTCATTAAATTTTTAAAATCTAATTTTATATTTTTAACATAAATTTTATCAATAAGAATTTTTTTATTACTATAAACAAATTTCACTTTTATTTCATCTACTAATTTATTATTATTATAATACAAATCTTTAACGTAAAGTGAATTAATATTATTTTCTTCATATAACTCTACATTTGAGTATTTAAAACCATTAAGCTTTAAGATTTCAAGAGAAATATTTAAATAATTTAAATTATAAAAAAAGTAACTAATAAGAGTCACTGTAAAAGCGTAAAATAATATTTTTTTAAAAATCATAACCATATCCAAAGTTTATTTTGTAAGTGCTATTTTCAAAGTCATTAACTTTTTTTGCAACATCTAGTTTGAAAACACCAATTTTAGTTTTAAAACGTAATCCAGTTCCAATACTAAATATATCTTCATACTTTTTTGTAGCAATATTTTTAAAATAAGAATAGTCTTCAAATACAGCTATATATAAATCCTTTCTAACTTTTGTGTGTATCTCTATGGTGTTTTCAAATAGGTTATCTGTGTAAGTATATTCGTAATCTAATCCCCTATTACTTAATATTCCGCCTACTGGAAATAGAAGTGGTGTAGGTATGGGATTAGAATTTAATTCTTTAATAAAATAATATTTTAATTTAAGTAATATTTTATTACCCATAAAATCTTTTAATTTAAGTAATTTCGACTTAACTTTAATAAAATCAATATTAGAATAAAAAGATTTTTCCATATAAAAATTAAATTTTTCTCCTTCTTCTACATTAAATCCTAATTTATCATTGATAGTCTTTTTTAATTCAAATTTATAAATAAAACTGTATATATCATAGTTAGTTTTTTGATTTTTAATAAAATCGTATATAATATTATTTTTTGAATATCTTATAATAAAATAATTATTTCCTATTAAGTTATATTTAATTCCATTTTCAAGGTTATAAGAAATAAATTCAAATTTGTTATTTTGTTTATGTTCTAATAAGGTATTGATAAAGTAATTTGTTTTAGTACTAAGATGATTGTCATATCTTAAAAATAGATATTGGTTTATTTGTGATGCTTTTATGTTAGTAGTAATATTTCCATAAGTATTTAAAAAATTACTATGCTTAAAGAATAATTTTCCTTTTACATATTCATCTGTATCAAAACCTATTGAAGCTTTATACTTATTGTTTAAGATATGTTTAATATAAACATTTATTATTAATTCGTCATTGATTAACTTTTTCTGTATTCTAATATTTTGAAACATATTAAGTTTTTTAAGATTATATAATGTTTTTAATTCATCACTATTATTGTAATATTTATTTTTTCTTAACTGTATCTTTTCCAATAAATAAACATTTGATATATTAGTATCATTATGTATATTTATTGACTTGACAATATATTTTTTGTTTAACGGTATATCTATATGCAATGTCAATGTAGTATCTTCTTCATTCAAAACAATATTTATTTTAAAATTAGGTAGTGGATAATTTAAAGATAGTAATGTATTATTAATTTTTTCTTTTAATAGTGATATTTTACTACTATTAAATCTATCACCCAAATTAATATTCAGCATTTTATAAATATTAATTTCACCAACTTTATTATTGATAACAAAATTTTTAAAAATAAGGCTTTTTCCTTCTTTTATATTATATATAATTTTCTGTTTTGTGTGTATAATCTTTATTTTTGTATCTAAAAAACCATAGTCCTTATATACGCTTATGATATTATTTTTGAAATTCAATATTTCATTCTCTTTTATTTTTGTATTTTTAAAAATTTTATAAAAATTAAATAAATTAGAATCAATTCCTAATTCCATTTCTAATTCTTCTGTGTTTAATAAGTCATTACCTAGAATTTCAATTGAAATTTCTGGAACTTCTTTTATATCAACATCTGAGTTTGAATTAAGAAATAATAAATTTGTTAAAAATAATGATATAAGAAGTAATATTTTTTTAGTTTTCAATTTTTTCCAATGTTTTTCTTATATTATAAAAAATATTGTTCTTTAATTTTTATAATATGCTAAAAAGGTATATATATTGAGAAAGAAAGAAGCATTTACATTAATAGAACTGTTAATATCTCTTTTATTAATAAGTATATTATTTGCTATCTTCTATAAAACCGCTAATACATATGATGATTTTAATCTATTTATATTAAAAGAAGAAAAAAAATCGGAAGATATACCGTTGGGGAAAATATATATTTATAATGAAGAAAAAATTATTCAATACGAATATAATCATCTTAACTTTTAAATTATGTTATAATAAATAAAAATATTAAGGAAAGAAAAATGGGTTTAGAAAACTACAAAGACGCAGAAGTTTTTACTGACGACAAGTTTCAATTGATAACTAAGTTATATGACAAGGTTATATTAAATATTAAATATATTATCAAATACAAAGAAATTGAGAAACCAACAGATGTTTTAGATAGACAGGCACGAGAAAATTATAATTTTCTTATAGAGAATAGAACTACAAAATTACAAGATATTATAGATATAATAGATGTGCTAAAGTCTTCTCTTGATTTTGAAACAGAAGAATTAAAATCCTCTTCGGAATATCTATATGGTTTATACGAATATCAATTATTAAATCTTTATAAAATAACAATTGGATTAGACGAAGATATTTTAAAAAGTCTATTAAATGTATTTACAGAATTAAGAGCTGGTTGGGAAGATGCAGTATCGGAATTAAAAAAATAATATGAAGACTGATATTGACGAATTAATAAAAGATATGAACGAAGTATTATTAAATGATAATATAGTAGAACGTGTAGAAACTTTTCTTTTATTATTACCAAATGAAGAATTAATGGAATTAATGAAAAATCCAGATTTATTAACAGAAAAACAGGCATTCGAATTTCAATCCATATTAGATAAAATAAAACCTTATCTATTAGATTATAAATTTCATCTTGAAAATGAGAAGAAAAAATTAGAAAAAATGCAACAATATATTTATTAAAGAATAAAAAATGGATATATATAGTTTAATAGAAGAAATCGATTTAAATAAAGAAGTTATATTTGGTTATGTTAAAGAAATCAATGGTGACAAAATTAAAGCTACTAATTTAAAAGTATCTATTGGTGATTTTGTATATATTCAAAATAAACATAAAAAAATTAAAGGTGTGGTTACATCTATTAATTCAGAAATTTTTGTAATAATACTTTTTGGACAGGTTGAAGGTTTTACTATTGACGATAAAGTTTTTAAATATAATCATGGCTTAGATTTAAAAATATCCAATGCATTTAATGGAAGAATATTAAATGGTTTAGGCGTTCCTATTGATGGTAAAGGTGCTATAAAACATGATATGGACTATGTAAATGTTAATATAGTAAAAGACCCTATTGCTGCATTATCAAGAAAAGCTATTACTGAGGTTTTTGAAACAGGTGTAAAAGCTATAGACGGTGTTCTTACGGTGGGTAAGGGTCAAAAAATGGGAATATTCGCTGGTTCCGGTGTAGGAAAATCTACTTTATTATCAATGATTACAAAAAATAGTAAGAGTGATATTAAGGTAATTGCTTTAATTGGAGAACGTGGTAGGGAAGTTTCTGAATTTATAGAACAAAACTTAAATAATGATTTAACAAATATAATTTTAATTGTAGCAACTAGTGATGAAAGTCCTATAATGAGAAAATACGCAGCTTATACAGCTTTAACAATAGCTGAATATTTTCGTGATATAGGGAATGATGTATTATTTATATTAGATAGTATAACAAGGGTTGCTATTGCACAACGTGAAATAGGAATAATGTCCGAAGAATTACCGGTATTAAAGGGATATACACCGTCTGTTTTCACGTTACTTCCACAACTATTAGAAAGAATTGCTAATATAAATGAAGGAACAATGACTGGCTTTTTTACTGTTCTAGTAGATGGAGATGATATGAATGACCCAATTGCTGACCAAACAAGGTCTATATTAGATGGCCATATTATACTAAATAGAAAATTAACAGAACAAGGAATTTATCCACCTATTGATATACTAAAATCAGCTTCTAGAGTGGTTGATAGTATCCTTGACGAAGCAGAAATAAATAAACAGACTAGATTTAGAAGAATATTGGGTATATTAGAAGAAAATAAAACAATTATTAACATTGGCTCTTACCAACGTGGTAGTAATCAAGAAATTGATTTTGCTATTATGAAAAAAGAAGCTCTATTCGATTTTATAAAACAAGGTAAACGTATTAAATTTCATTATAATGATATAAAAGAGGAATTAACAAAGGTTATTTCTTAGATTAAGGAAACATTATGGATATTAATCAATTTTCAAATTTATCTGCTTCTGTAAAAACAATAAATAAAGATTTAACAAAGATTACTACACAAATATCTAGTGAAAAAAAATATAATCACGGAAGTGAAGATATACAATCTTTTTCACTACAAATAGAAAGTGAAAAAAAATTAAGTAATTTAGAAGATATAAAAAAAGATATAGAACATGCTAACAAGATATTAAATGCCTCAGAAGTAAATATAAATTCATTAGAAGAAGTAATAGATAGAGTATATAAAGAATTAATTAAGGTATCTTCAACTGGAGATTATAGAGTTGAAGATAAACAAATTATAACAGATATATTAAAAAGTATGAAGAAAGAGATAGTTGATATAGGAAATGCTAAGGTAGATGGACAATATGTTTTTTCTGGACAATTTACAGATAGAAAACCATTAGACATAGATTCTTTTACTATAAATGAAATAGATGGTAGAAAAGATTATAAATACAATGGAAGTGAAGAAAAAAAGACTATTTATGTAGATGAAAATGTAAAATCAGAATACGGTATAACAGGTAAAGAATTATATTCTGATACAAAAATAATCAGTATCTTAGATAATATAATTAATATTATGGAGAATCCAAAAGAAGCAGTATCTAATGATTTGAATAATTCAAATTTAAAAATAAATAATGATATGATTAATGCGATAAATATCAAAACAATAGTGGCATACGAGGGCATTCCTGGTATTTTACCAACAGAATTAAAAGATTTAGAAACTTTCGGTGATGCATTAACTTCTTTTAATAAGGGTGAAAATAAATTTACAATAACTGATTTAACAACAATGCGTGATGATTTATTAATGTTGCCAACTTTTGCAGCAAATCCAGATGGTATAAGTAAAATGTATGATGTTGCGGAATATACAGATACTATTCAAAAATTTTCAGAAAGTAATGATGAAGATTTATATTCTACTTCTTTTCAGTTATTAAATAGCTTACAAAAGGACATTAATAATCCGGCTTCACCATATTCAAATTTAGAAAAAGAAAAGTTTGAATATATGTTTGAAGTTGCTAACTATAATCATACATTAAAAACTTATCTATCTGAAAGCACTTCAGAAAACTTTGACATAATGGAAATAAATAAAAATTTCTTAGAGAACAAATTAACAAAACAAGAAGATATAGCACAGTTTAATCTTATTAGAGATAATAAGATATTAAAAGAAGTAAAACAAATAAATGTAGAACAGCAAAACTCGGCAACTCTTAATGTTACAGTAAAAGCTGCCTATCAGACTTATACCGATTTAATAGAGACTTATATATCTGATAAAACACCAGCAAATAAATTAGCAGTTACTGTTCAAAGTACGGTCATGGGCGCTTATGGTCTAGGTGTAGCACAAGATAAAATTACACAAGATATGCAAGATTTATCCGATTATGTTCCACTACAAAACTGGAGTATTGAAATAGGTGAATCTTTAGAAAATGTAAAAGAGATAGATAATATGTTTAATATGACAAAAAATCCAATTTCTAATAGTTTAAAAGAATGGGAAGGTGTTAGAATAAATGTTGGTTTATTACACGCAAAAGTTGGTAATCAAGTTAATTATTTTACTCAAGTAAATAATAGAGTATCAGAACAACATTTAGCGTTAGAAGTGTTTTATAATGAGAATATACAAGTAGATTTGGCACAAGCTTCTATGGATTTACAAAGTAAAAGTAATTCTTTACAAGCCCTATATTCAGTTATAGCAAAAATACAAGGTTTATCTTTAACAAACTACTTATAACACTTAATCAAATGCTGGTGCAAGAATTTTTTTATCTTTATATAAGGTATTTTCTATTTCGGTAGTATCTATTGTTAAGAATAAATTTAAAAAAGTTTTACGTGCTTGTTTTCCATCTTTTTCACCTAACAAGCCCTTTTTATTAGTAGTTGATATACCACCACTTAATAATTGTGTATTACTTATAATTGTTAAATAATTTTTTGCTCTGGTCGCACCAGTATATAGCATTTCACGATTATTTAGCATAAAATCATTTATTAGCATAATCACTCTTTTAAACTCTTGTCCCTGTGACTTATGTATAGTCATGCTATAACAAAGCTTATTTTCTTTATCAAATGTTTTTTTATCTATACTTATTTGTTTATCCGGTGTTTCCATATAACTAACAAATACTTCCTCTGTATTTGAATTATAATTTCGTATGATACCAATAGAGCCATTAAAAATATTTAAAGTATAATTATTCTTTTGTTGTATGATTTTATCACCAACCCTAAAAGAAGTACCGGGTATTTTAAATCCTTTTTCATTTATTTGGTCTTGTAGTGCCATATTAATAGCACTATTGGCTCTATTACTAGCTACTAATATTTGTGATTGAAAAAGATTGTCGCCTTTAATTGCATACATTTGAAAACCTAATTTTATAGTTTCTGCAAGCATATTATTTAAATAATTTTGATTTTCCTCGCCATCTATAAATTTTTTAAATCTATCTCTAAAAGGAATAGAACATTGCATATCTAAAACATCATTCTTTTTTGTATACCAAGGAAAGAATGATTGTATTTTTGCACCTTCATTTACTTTATAGGCAAATTGAATAATAGGGTTGTCACCAGCTTGTCTAAATACTTTTGTAAGCATTGAAACTTGGAATTGTTTAGAATTGATTACATCGCGCAAAAAATCACCTGGTCCAACTGATGGTAATTGATTAACATCACCTATAAAAATAATTTGTGAATTAATAGATGCATTAATGACTGCATTACCTAGCATTACGTCTACCATAGAACTTTCATCTATTATTATTACGTCTTCTTTAAGAGGATTTAATTCATTTCTTGTAAATTTACCTTTAAATTCTAAGCCTCTATGGATAGTTGTAGCTTCTTCACCAACAACAGAAGATATACGTTTAGCGGCCGTTCCAGTAGGTGCAAAAATTTTAAAAGATTTTTTTAATTTTCTTAGTAATTTAATTACCATTTCAGATATGGTTGTTTTCCCTGTTCCGGGACCACCTGTTATAATAGAAACTGGATTCATAACAGAAAAAATTACAGCTTCACGTTGTTCATCAGAAAGTTTCCATTCAGTAGGTTCTACAAGCTTTAAAGTGTCTTCTACCACTTGTTTACTTACATTTATTTTTTTATTTTTCATTTTTAACATTTGTTTCGCAATTTTTAATTCACTTTTAACATTTGTTAATAACGATATAGTGTCTTTATAAATAAAGAAAGGATTAACATGTTCATCCAACGCTATTATAAGACCACTAAGGTATTCAAATAATTCATTTTCGTTTTCCGGAATATTAAATTTTTCGTGTTCGTCTTTTTTTTCATTGTAATCTAAGAAAAAATTTAATATTTCCTCTTTATTTACATATAGACTACCTTTTTTAACATTGTCATTCATAGAATATTTTAGAAACCCAATAGTTCTCTGTTCTTGGAAATTAACATTTTTAATATCTTCTGCGGATAACATTTTAAAAACAGTGTTATCTACTTTTGCAAATCCCCATTGTTTGATACTATCATCTATTGCTAATAGATAAGGGTTTTTCTTCAAATAAGGTATAAAACTATCTTCCTTAAATGTTTTCTTTTTAAAATTAGAAGCTGCAATTATTTTCCCTTTTAGTGTTAGCATTCCTTTTAACGGTAAGCTATATTCTGAACAAAATACTATTTCTTCGTCAGTTAAGGTAATACTGTCACTATGTTCAGGTTCTGCCAGATGTTGTTTTTGTAATTCAATTGCTTTTTTAGGTCCTAATATTTTTTTAAAACTGGGTATTGAAGTTTTACATTCTTCTTCGAATATTTTTTTAAAATTATAACTTTCGGATTCGCCGTGTGTAGTTATTAAATAGTCAAATATTTTTTCAGCTTTCTTATCTCCAATTCCATTGTATTTGTTTTTAAGGTATTTTTTAAATCCTTCAGTAGATATTTCTAATAATTTTTCTATTTTTGAAGTTTTTATATTATAAGATTTATGTGCTGCGTCAAAAGTAATATCGTCTGCTTTAAACGTAAGATTACAGATACTTCCTTCATCAAGTGTTTCTTTACAGTAACCAGTTACAACTATAAGGTTCTGATTAAAACCGCCCTCTTTTCTATAGTAAAGTTTTGAAGTAATTTCGCGTTCTTGAATGTATTTTTTATCAATTGTAAAAATAACATATTTTTGACCAAAATTAGATTTGTTTGTAGAATTGTCACCTACATATCTAATTTTATGAAGAGGAGTTTTTATAGTAAAAGAGGACATATTTGTTGCCTTAGAGTGATATTTAAGAGTATGATAATAGATATCTTCTTAAATACTACTTAAAGGGTTAGTAGTTATATTGTAAAAGATTGAAAATATTGATACTTCTTATTTAATTTAATAGTTCTTTGATTTTTTATATCATAATAAAATATATTTTTAAGACCTTTTTTGTTTTTCTTAGAGAATATAAATCCCTTTTCTTTTACAAAAATAGGTTTAGATATATTACCTCTAAAAGTATTAAGTCTATATGTTTTATGTGACATGTGTTGATAAAAAAAGTAATTTGTTTTACCTTTATAAAGATTCTTATATACGATATCATCATTTTGATTTAAATCAAATTCTAATATTTTAAGACCATTGATAAATTTTACTAACTTACGTTTTTGAAAATTAAAATTATATATATTGTAGGTTCCATTATTTGATTGTGAAGAGAAATAAATTGAATTATCTAATTTAGAATATTTAGGATTAAGTAAAACTTTGTTAAATTGTAATTCTTTATATATTCCACTTAATCTGTATGATTTAACATCCCCAACAGTATATTCATTTATTTGAATTTGACCATTTTTTGTAATAGTAGTATATAAAATGCTAGTTAAACTGTTTTTCTTTTTAATATCGCTTATTACTAAATAACCATTGTCATGTGACATAAGTTTTTTTACTTTTCCAGTTTTTACATTTAATTCTAATAAATAAGCTTTTGCATCTATAATACTAGTAAAAAACACTTTATCCTCAAACTTTTTTGGAAAAAGTAATAGGCTCTTATTATTATAAATAATTTTATTTTTTTCACCACTAATATCTATAATATTAAGTGTAGTTTGTTTTTTTGTTTTTGATTTTACTATTGTAACTATCTTTTTAGAAAGCCAATTATTATTACATTTGAATTTCTTAGATATAGTGCTGGAAATAGTATGTATTTTACTAACTTCGTCTTTATAATTACCAAAACTATAAGTATTCTTCTTTTTACTTATTTTATCGGTAATATGAAATTGTTTTAAGTTTTTATTAAAACCTAAACTCCAGAAAGAATTCCTATCAGTACTAGACAGAATTATGTTTTCACACATATTTAATTCATTCTTTAATATATTTCTATATTCTTCTTTAATGTTTTTATAATTAACAAAAACAATATCTGTTTTAGCATATTTGACTTTTCCTGTGATTACGAACGTTTTTGAATTTAATGTAGATAGAAAACCAATCATTAAAATAAAAATAACTTTATACATATAATACCTTTCTAATATTTTGTATATGATTATATCATGTTTTAATGTTAGTTGTTTCACTAGATAATATTTTATTATCTAGTTATTTTAATTTATTAAGAGACTTCTATAGTTTCTAGTTGTTTTGCACGAGCTTCTTTTTTAGCTGCTGCTTCTTCTTTCGCCAATAGTTTATCCGCTGCTATTCTAGCAAGAACTTTATCAGTTATTTCTTTATATAGTGCAGCATCATCTTTCAATGTATTCATAACTTTTTCCATACCTTGACCTATTTTTGCATTATTATAACTAAACCAAGCACCGGCTTTGTCAATAATATCAAAGTTAATTGCAAAATCAATCATTTCTGCATATTTAGAAATACCTTCACCAAAGTAAATTTCAACATGTGCTTTTCTAAATGGAGGTGCGATTTTATTTTTCTTAACAGTAATAGTTACTTTATTACCTATATCTTGGTCACCTTTCTTGATACCACCAATTCTTTTTGATTCTATACGTTGTGAAGCATAGAATTTTAATGCGTTTCCACCAGTAGTAGTTTTTTTGTCTCCGTAACCCATAACACCAATATTATCACGTGTTTGATTAATAAATATTACAGTACATTTATTGTTACTTGCTACACTAACTAATTTTTTCATAGTTTTAGAAAGTAATCTTGCTAAGAGCCCGATAGTAACTGTATCTGCATCACCTTCTAATTCAGCTTTTGGAACAAGAGCCGCTACTGAATCTAAAACGATTAATTTAACTAACCCACTATTAGCTAATGCTTCTACTAAGTCCAATGTTGTTTCTGCGTCAGACGGTTGTGAAAACATTAAACTATCCGTATCAACACCTAGATTTTCTGCATATATAGGGTCAAATGCGTGCTCTAAATCAATAAATGCTGCAATTTCATTTTTTGCTTGAACACTTGCTAATATTTGTAAAGCTAATGTTGTTTTACCAGAACTTTCTGCACCATATATCTCAACAATGCGCCCTTCTGCAATACCACCACCTAATACTTCATCTATTTTCAAAGAACCAGTAGGAATTGTTACTACATCCATATCTACATCAGATAAGAGACCTATGTTCTCTTTACCAAATTGTTTTTGTAACATTCCTTTTAAATCACCTAACATTTCTGTTTTACTCATATTTTTGACTTTTGCCATTTTAATTTCCTTATATTTTAAATTGAGTCAAATAGTAACGAATAAGTTCTTAAGATTTCCTTTATTAAAAAATATTTTCTTTTTATATTTTATAATAAAGAGAAACTTAGGATTGAAAATGAAAAATAAAAAAGCTTTTGCAATGATTGAAATGCTACTAGTAGTGGGACTATTAAGCACCATGTTTTCTATGTATTATACTGGTATATACAAGCCACAAAAACGTTCGTTAGATTATGAAATGTCTTTAAAGAGAGAGTTGTCATTACGTGAATTTACAAAAAATTATATAATTTTAACGGCTGAGCATAACGTTACAGCAGCATTAACTTCTCCTGTAAATTATAAAAGTCAAAGAATAGAACCACTTGATGGAGAAATAACATCAAATAAAACTACAACATTTGCTTTAAATAGACAAGTTTTATTAGATAATAAGATATTAAAGGCACAACTAAAACTTTTAAGATGTCATTATTCTGGTAGTAATACAAGAAAATCTACAACATATGATGATTATATATGTGAAACAGGTGAAAATGGAACTAGATTTTTATTTGAAACAGATTATAACCGTGCAACAGGTGCGGAAAATTTTAATAATATTTATGACAATGTGTATCCTATATTTGCGATAGATAAAGTTGATAAAAAAGGTATTAGTAAATATGGTAGCGCTTACAGTAAGAAATTTACATTTGTAAGTTTATATGATTCTTTTCGTGAAAAATCATTTGAAAAATTAAAAGATTTAAAGAATAGACTATTAGATTTTCATAAAAAACAATTATTAAAAGAATTAAGAAATAACTGTTCATCAACGGACGGAGGACTAGATTCTTGGGATGATACGTATATACCTTGGATTTGGTTAGTTAATTCAACACAATCAAAAAAATATCAGAAGTATATATGTTCTTCCTCTGCTAATACTTGTAAATGTACTAATTTATCATTGGCTTCTGCGACTTCTGTTGCTATGACGTTAACGGGATTATGGCAAACTAAGGCAGAATATATGAGTTATTATAGTTCTGATACTACTAAGTGGTCTAATATGTTGAAAAATCTTAATTTACCAACAAAATATTATACTGTAGATTCAGTAGGTAATTTTTTCAAAATAGTATTCTTTTCGGACGGTGACAGTAAGACACTTAAATATAATTCTACTGATTATACACCACCACCAAAACCAACAGAATATTATAACGAAAGTAATAATTATACTTATAAAGTACAAGGTGAAATAAATATAGTGAAAAAAACAAGTGGCACAGGTAATAATTCTTATAATAATGCCTCTACTTTGTTTTTATATGAATAAGGATAAATAATGTTTGTATCTATTACACTATTGATATCTACTTTATTTTTTCAGATAATATTAATTCAATTTATAACAAACCAAACAACGGTTAAATATAAGAAAATTGCATTAAAAAAAGAAATGAAAGTAGAATCGTTAAAAATATTAAAAGATATTTATAAAATAGAGAGTTCTATGACTAGTTTGGCTAATGATAATATAAATAGTACAATAGCAATATTAGAAAAAAAATGTATGTCTGAATATTCTAAAATGAATAAGTGTTTGATTATGAATATGCAAGGAAAAGAAATCACTGATAACGGTGCTAATATCTATTGTAAAGCTTTTACTGATTTTATGAATACAATACACCCTAATCAAAAGATATTAAAAAGTGATATAAAATCAATGTTAATGTCTTATGGCGGTAGTGTTTCTGTCGTTAATAACGGTGTTACTACTGTGATTTCAAGCGATATCAATGTTTCACCCTTGGTTATGAAACCTTATGGTGGTTATGTAAATTATTTAAATGATGATACTTTATTTACAAGTCAAGAAAAAATAGAAGCCTTGGATAACAGCACTTATACTGCTGCTAATTTTATAAAGAAAACAAAAATAGCAAAATATATGAGACTAAAACAACTTCTCCCAAAAACAAATACGACTGATTATAAAAATATTACATTCTATTCCCTCTTTTCAGTTGAATATGGAAATGTTGGAAAACCTATATTTTTTCAAGATTTAAAATTTCCTATGTATTCAGATTCTAAGAGAACTAGCAACTTGTCCAAGAATAATAAAGCAGAATTTATTTATGGTATAGAAAGTTATTTACATATGGTAATACCTAAATTAAAAAGTATTTATATAATATTAGAGAACTTAAAACGTGGTCAATATAAAAAATTAACAGTTGAAATATCAAGAAATCAATTTAAACCAAAAGAATATACAGAAAATGAAAATATATACGCGACTGCTTACATAAGATTTCACAATACTATTAGTGCATTAGGATATGCTGGTAAGCCACTTAAACTCTTTGACGATTATGGTAGTCCTATTCCAGCTTCACAATCAGCTAATACGACAGGTAAAGCTAACTCATTGGCGAAAGCAATAGCACAAACTACTACTATAAATTTTGGATTATTACGATACAATTTAGATTATTATGATTTTAATGATATAAATTATAAAGTAGATGAATATGTAATAGACGCTACAACAACTCCTGCAATAACTATAGATATTAACTTATGTGATTTTGAAAAATATATCAAGCCAGTGAAATTTAAACTTAGATAATTACAGACTTACTACAACACTTAAAAAATCTTCTTTTTTATATTTATAATAGATATAAAAAAGGGGGATACCAATGAGATTTAAAAATTATCAATCCTTAATATATATTATCTATGGAAAAGGTTATATCTTAAATAAAAATTTACAGACAATAACACATTCAAAAGAAGAAATTTCATTTTTATTTGATGTTAATTCAATCGAACTTAAAGAAGAATTGTTAAGTTGGATTAAAATAAATAATTTCGAGATAAATATTATAGAAAATTCTGTTTTTATAACTTCCAATACCTACTATTCTTTTAACAATCGCGAATTTACAAAATATAATTTAATAGAGAATATAATTCTATCAATTATATTTATAAATCAAGAGTTATCACGTTTTATAAAAGAAAGAATAGAAAATTTAAAAAAAATATCTACGATTTTATTTAGCAATGTAAAAATTGAAGAAAAAGAAAAAGATATTAAAATATATAAAAAAGAAGAAGAATTTATTTTCAATCCTTATGAAAATTTGGAACAATTTGATAAGTATATATTAACTAATCCAAAAATGTCAAAATATACATTAAACAAAAAAAATGATATATATGAAATAAGTTTTAAAGGAAAAATATATAAATCAAATAATTTTCAAGAAGTGATAATAAAAGCTTTCTTAAAAGGTAGTAAATAAAAATGGTAAAGAATAATAAATTAATACAAAAAATATTATATAAATTAGAAAAAGAAGATAATAATATTAAGGTTTATAAAACAACAAAGAAAGAGGATTTTGAAATTACACGTCAAGAATTAACTTCTTTTTTATACACAACTGATAAAATAATAAATGATTATGTAGAATACAAAACATATAGTAAAACTGCTTCTTTAATAATTAAAAATAAAAGTGCATTGGTGGATTTCTTAAATACTAAATTAGTTTTAGAAACAAAAGAAATAAGGAAGAAAAAAGAATATATTTTAGATTTGGAAAAAATAATAAAAAACAAAAATACTAATTATAATTTATTTTCAAGTGAAATAAGATTTCCAACTAAAGCAATTAATATAATGTTATATAAGGATAGTAAATATATTAAAGAAAAACAAAGTAGAATGTATTCTATAAAATCACTACAGCCTTTTTATATGAATGGTGAAGAAGTGTTATTGAAAAAAGAATTATATCCAATGCTATCTCATACTTTTTCAAGTAACGATAAAATTAAAATAACTTTTAATGGAACCTTAGTATTGATTGAAAATCAAGAAAGTTTTGAATTTGCAGATAAGGTATTTAATGACGGAAATTATTTATTTCTCTCGTATGGTGGTAATGCTAGTTCTCGTGAAATGGATTATCTGGCTAATAATATATATGCTGAAAGGATAATATATTTTGGTGATTTTGATTTTGTAAGTTTGGCAGAATATAACAAATTAAAAGAAAAAATAAATAAATTAGAACTATATTATGGTGATAGTTATATAGAATTAGAAGAAAAAATAAAAAATTATGGAAATAAAGATTTGTATCAAAATCAAGAAATAAACTACGATAAAATATTTACATTTGATAATCCAAGTAAAATCATATGGAGGATATTACAAAAACATAAGAAATGTTTAGAACAAGAGATATTCCATATGCCAAAATTGTAAAAAAAATTAAAATCAGTTATAATAGTATTAAACTAATAGGAAAATAAATGTCAATTGAATATAATGAACACACAGTAAATAAAATAAGTAACTTAGTTTATAAGCATACAGGTATCGTTTTAGGGCTTGAGAAAAGGTTATTGATAGAAAATAGGTTTAACAGATTACTTAATGATTTAAGTCTTAAAACAGATTCTTCAATAGAAGGAACATTGCAAAATATAGAACAATCTTATTTACAAGATTTTATAAATGTATTTACAACTAATAAAACTAATTTTTTTAGAGAAATAAAACAATTCGAATTCTTATTTAAAGAAATATTACCAAAGTCATTTGATAAGGGCTCTTATGTTAATATATATTGTAGTGCTTCTTCAACGGGTGAAGAACCTTGGAGTATAGTGGCTACCTGTGAAGCAGCTAAGAAAAAAGCTGCACAAAAATATTGTAATTATAATATTTTAGCAACAGACATAGATACTAGTATTTTAAAAAGAGCTTCGGAAGGTAAATATCAATGTAAAGACTTTAATAAACAAGCTTTCCCTTATTGGGCTTCACCATTATTTTTATTTTCTGATAGTACTTCATTATGTAGAAAGCCAGAAAATGTAGAATCTACTCTAAATATAAAAACAGAATTAAAATCTAAGGTTACTTTTAAACAACAAAATTTAATGGACGCTGAATTATCTGTTCCAAAAAATGATTTTTATGATGTTGTTTTTTGTAGAAATGTATTAATATATTTTTCAAAAGATGACCAGACTAAGATTGTAAGAAAATTATTAATGAAACTTAAGAAAAATGGTTATTTGTTTTTAGGTCATTCTGAATCTATTGACGTTGCATTATTTGGTTTAGAAAGATTAAATAATAATATATTTAGGAAAATGTAAAATGGAAGATACATATATTATTTTTGCAAATAACCTTAATGGTATAGTTAAGAAAGAATATATGTCTTCTGAATATAATGGAAAAAATAAAATAGATATTATAGCCGGTGAGTTTGCTATCATTCATGATAGTCAAAATATTAGCATAAATACGTTATTAGGAAGTTGTATATCGATGTGTCTATATGACGTAATAACTGGCTATTACGCTATGAACCATTATATAATGCCTATTGGTGAAGATTTTAGGCATGGTATTTTTTCTATTGAAAAAATGATAGCTGAAATGATAAAATTAGGTTCTGATATATCTAACATAGAGTGTAAGATATATGGTGGTGCAAGTATGAATAATTTAAAATTATTTAATACAAGTGTTGGGGATATGAACGCAAATTTTGCACATGAATACTTTACTAAAAAGAATATAAAAATAAAACAAATGGTTGTTAAATCTAAAAGCGGAATGATAGTCTCATTGAAGCCCTATTTTTTAACCTCATATAAGGAACTAATATGAAAATAATATTATTAAATAATAATATGGAAATAACGCGTGCGTTTGAGGAGATAGTAAAATCAGATTTTAATTTAATTTTAAAAACTGATTATTACTTAAAACATACAGATTTTGATAAATTTATGTATCCTTTTATTAAGGAATTTTATTTTGTTAATATAGATTTAATAGAACCAAAAGATATATTAAGACTTAATAGGAAAGAAGTAAAATTAGCGACAGATAAAGTTATTTTCTTAAGTGAAAAAGATATAAATTATTACAATGTTTTTAAATTTAGTAAAACGGAATTAAAAACGGAAAGCGGATATAGAAACTTTGTAAAGAAATTATCAGATTTCATAGATAAAAGAAAAAAAATATGTGTTAAAACTAACATTAATTTATTTAAGAAAAATTATAATGATGAAAATTTAGATGAATTAGTTCCCTATCAAAATAATAATGCTTATGTATTGAAAAAAGTAATAACTGTGGGTTCTTCTATTGGTGGTCTGACTATTATAGAGGAAATAGTATCTAACTTAAAAAAAGATACTTATCCCCCTATATTAATAACACAACATATCTTGTCTTCTTTTGCTGATGGAATAATCACTAGATTAAAAAAAGTAAATGAAACTTTTGAATACGTAATGGTTAATGGTGACGAAGAATTAAAAAACAATACTATTTATTTTTCAAATGGTCATGAACATATGATTGTTAAAAAAGAAAATTCAAAAACATATGCTACTGTATTAGGGACAAAAAAAACAATTAATAAACATATTCCAAGTATAAATGCATTATTCCGAAGTATAGCTAATATATACGGGAATAAAGCACTAGGAATCATATTAACTGGTATGGGTAAAGACGGTATTACAGGTATAGGTGAATTATATGTGTCTGGCGCAGAGACCATTGCACAGAATAAAGAAAGCTCTATTGTACATGGTATGGCTGGTATAGCTATTGAAGAAGGTTATATCAATGAAGAATTAAGAGTAAATGAAATAGTAGATAAAATAAACAAATTTTCAGGTGCTTATTAGGGGTTATTAGTATTATTCATATCCTCTTCTATTTTTAATTTAAAAGAGGATATTTGTATATCAGTAGTATCTGCAGCCTTAAAATTTTCCAATTCCAACTCTTTCTTAGAATCATTTAATTCAACTTTTACTTTATTACTTTGCAAAAAGGAAATTTGATTTTCTAATATTACGTTAAAATGTAAAAAGTTTTTTAATTGTATTTCCTTATCACATTCTAAGAAATGGTATTCATCATATTTAATAAGCAGTGATACTAAGATGATAGACGAAGAATAAACTGTCAAAGATATAAATATCATATTTATCAATATATCTAATGGGTTGTATTCTAATAATACAAGTGTTATTAAACTAATAAAAAACATACTTGTATTAATGTAGAAAATTAAACTTGATTTAAAAGCTTTTGACTTTTCTATATTATTTTTTAAACCTATATTTTCTTCTTCTAAGATATCTTCTTTATTTTTTGTGTGTTCAGCCATTGTTTTTTATCCTTTATAAATAAATTAAAATTTTCTACTATTTTTTTATAATCATAAAAAATTTTACTTTCGTTAATAAGTTCAAAATTTTTAAAAGGAAGTGTTTTCCTAAATCCTGAAACTTCTATTACTTTTTCAAAATAAGTAATACCTATTAAAAATAAATTTTTATGATATTTCATTAAATCATTAGACGCGAATTGTAATGTTTTTTTATTAATATTAGATATATCTAAGTCTATCAAGAAAATACCGAAGTTAATATTTCTATATTCTGATAGAACTTTTAATATTTTGTCTAATTTTAATATAGAAGTATCACTTAAATTAGTAATTAAAATATTAAAATTACTATATGCAAATGTATCAATAAAAGAATTTTCAAAATTATTTATGATAATAATATTATCATAATAATTTTCCTCGTTGATATTGTGTATGGTTTTAAGTAATTCTCTTTTATTAGTTATTATATTTTTATAAATGTATAAATGTTCTACTTCTGTATGAAATACATTTGTTTCTTTTTTATTTCTAAAAAATTTATTTAAAGGATTGGAATTATCAATATTAATAATTATATTTTTACTCTTTTTTAATTTAGAGTGTATCGTAAAAAGGTTTAATGTAAATACACTTGAGTTAGTGTCTGTGTTAGCACCAATAAATGTAAAAACGTTATCATATCTTAATTTCTTATTTATAACTATTTCTGAATCGACATATTCTTTTTCTTTTTGTGGAAAATAACTTTTTAAAGCGTCTAATTGTCTATCACCTTGTTTCATAATTAAACTTCTTTTCGTTTATGTGTTATCTTGCTTCTCTTTAATAATAAATCAACAAAAAAAGTTTTTGAAGCACTAATAAAATCGTCAGGAACTGTTTGCCCAATGCCAAAGTTTCTTACTGGTGTTTTCGAAAAATTTATAAATGAAAAAGTATCACCATATGAAAACGTTTCGTCCATTTTTGTTATAATTAAACTGTCGATTTCGATAATATTAAAATTAACAAAAGCATCTTTTGCATCTTCATATTTCAAAGTAGCCGGTAAAACCAATACTTTTTCAATATTCATTTTAGAATGATAATTCAGAAAATCTTCTAATTTTTGGATATTCTGAACGTCATAAGGACTAGAACCAGCAGTATCTATAAAAATATAATCCATATGTTTTAGTTTATGAAAGGCTTTTATTAATTGATTTGGTTTATCTATTATTTCTAGTGGTAAATCTAATACCTCTGAATATGCTTCTAATTGCTTAAATGCCCCTACTTTGTAATTATCTAAAGAAATAACACCTATTTTTGTATTAGGGTTTTCTATTTTAAGTTTAGCACTTAATTTTGCAATAGTTGTAGTTTTGCCTACACCAGTTGGACCACAAAATAGAGTTATTTTAGAATATTTAGTATTATCTACTTTTATCATTTGTGTTAATACATCATATAAAATTCTATTTAATTTCTTTTTATTTCTCAATGTATGTGGTGTTTTTTTAATTAGGATGTTTAAAATTATTTTATGAAGTTCAGCATTTATATTGCTACTGTTTAAAATATTTTCAATACCTATGTATTCAGGTGGCAATTCTATTTGGTTGTTATCATAATTTTTTAATAAAAATTTATTAACTTCTAACATATTGTTATTTAATTCACCTATTTTAGCCTTCAATGTTTTTAATTCGTGGTTATTTTGTGGGGTATTTCTAGAGATATCTTCTTTTTTTTCTTTTTGAATATTACGGGTATTATCGAAGTTTATACCTACTTTTTCATTTTCAGCTTCTATTTCTTCATCCATTCCAACTATAATTTCATGTAATTTGATACCATCTTTTTCTATAATCTTAGAACTAATATAGTATGCCTCTGGACCACATACCTCTGTTGCTTTCTTAAAAGCGTCTTCTGAATTTTTTCCGATAAAAGAAAGTTTTTTTATATTCTTCAAAGTATTTCCCCATTTATTTTTATTTTTATTATTCTATTATTCTTTTTAATTTTAATAGATTTCTTGTTCTTAGATACTAATTTTGAATTAGTATATTCTATATATATAACATTATTAAAATTCAATACAACATTTTTATTTAAATCACTTAATGTTGTTAAATTTATCTTTCTATTTTTTCTAATAAATACTTCACTTATTTTCCCATTAATATTTTGACAATTATTATTCCCAATTGTTTTGTAATTAATATTTTTAATTAACTTATCATTTTTATATATATCTTTTAAACTACTATAAATACATTTTCCAAACGATACATTTGTAAATAAAATAAATAATAAAATATTTTTCATTATTATACCTTTTTTATTAACATTATAAATCAAAAAGTAAGCCTTTTTTTGGGAAAGCAAAAAAACATAATAAATATTTTTATAATAGTAATGTAAATACAAAACGTATTTCAAAGTAAAAAGACAACAACACAACAAAGGAAACAAGATGATTAGAAGCTTATATACGGCTGCTACTGGTATGATAGCACAACAACAACAAATGGACGTTACTTCAAATAATATAGCGAATGTCAATACGACAGGGTTTAAAAAAGGAAGGGCTGAATTTAAAGATTTATTATACCAAGAATTAAATTTTTCTTCAAAACAAACAACTGAAAACGCTCTAAGACCTGTAGGAATACAAGTTGGTCTAGGTTCAAAAATATCTGCAATAAATAAAATGTTTACACAAGGTAGTCTTGTAGAAACAGGTAATAATTTAGATATTGCAATTACTGGAAAAGGTTTTTTAAAGATAATTTTACCTAATGGTGAAGAAGGTTTTACGAGAGATGGTAATCTTAAAATAGACGCAAATGGTACTATTGTTACTACGAACGGCTTAATTGTGCAACCAGAATTAACAATACCTGAGAATACTTCTACGATAAATATTAGTAAAGACGGAATAGTTACTTCTACTCTCGGTGATAATACAAGTGTTGAAGTTGGGCAAATAAGATTATATGATTTTATTAATCCAGCTGGTCTAACAAACATAGGGGCTAATAATTATATTGAAACACCTAATAGTGGTGTAGCTATCGAAGATATTCCTGGACTAAATGGTTTAGGAACGATAGAACAAGGTTTTTTAGAAACAAGTAATGTACAACTTGTTACTGAAATGACTGATTTGATAACAGGTCAGCGTGCTTATGAAGCAAATTCTAAGAGTGTTAAAACAGCTGATGAAATGTTACAAATAATAAATAATTTAAAAGCATAACATTATAAAAGTTATAAAAGTGTTAAATCTTTTATAATAGTATTAAAAAGAAACAAAAAGGATATATGATGGCAATAAGTTTTTTAGTAGTAGATGATTCATCTACAATGAGAAAAATATTAAGAAATATACTAGAAAGTCAAGGTTATGATAAAGATAGTATAATAGAGGCAGAGAACGGTAAAGAGGCTTGGGAAGAAATTCAAACAGGCGATTTTGACTTAGTATTGACAGATTGGAATATGCCAGTTATGAATGGTCTAGAATTGGTTGAAAGAATTAAAGGTGAAGACAAATACAAAGCTTTACCTATTATTATGATTACAACTGAGGGTGGAAAAACAGAAGTTATAACAGCTTTAAAAGCTGGTGTTAATAACTACGTAGTAAAACCATTTCAAGCTTCACAGGTAATAGATAAAATAGACACTGTATTAAATCAAGCTTAATTTAGTTTGGTTGAAGGATAAATTATGGCTGAAGAAAAAAATATAGAAGAATTAAAAAAGAAAGTCCAGGAAATCGAGGATAGAGAAATTGAAAATCTCGCAAACGATATCCTTGATGAAAACCTAGAACAAAATTTTGATAAAGTCGTTTCTATTTTTAATTTTCTAGATGGCACTAAAATAAAGAAAGAACATAAAATAGTCAGTCAGTTAGACGAAGTTACTAAAGAAAGCGAACTTAAAGCAAGTGAAATTTTTGACGTAATGGCTGATGTGTCATCTGATTTAAAAAAGGTTTCTGTAACTTATAAAACAACAGAAAAATTCTTATTATCTTTAAGAGATAAAGTAGATGATAACTTAAAGAAAGATATCACGAAACATTTGAAAGAAATAGATAAGATGACTAAAATAAAAGAGCATTCAGAAGCAATTCTATTAGAGGGTATGTCTTTAATGCAATATCAAGATATTAATAGACAACGTATAGAGCGTGTTATTAATATTATTAGAACTTTGAGTAAATATTTAAATTTACTATTTGAGGGTGATAAGCGAGATATTGAAAGAACAACGACAGCTAATTTTATTGAAGGCGACCAAGCAGAAGCTGCTACTAATGATGATATAGATTCATTATTCGCAGCAAATGTAAATATCGACGATATAATTAAAGAATTAGAACAAGGTGACGATAAAGAAGATAAAAAAGATTAATTATAATTAAATAATCTTTTTCTATATTCTCCAAATTCAAAATTAAAAGAAGATATTATCTCTATATCTTCTTTTATACTTAATAAATCCCTATTTAAATTCGTAACTAGTATATCATATCTACCATTTGGAAATTCTTTTTTTAATGTATCTTCAATTAAATTAAAATGAAGATGAAATACATTATTTACATGTGGTCTATTTAGATAAAACTCTACTATCTCTTTAATTGCTAAAAATGACATTTTTTGTCTTTCTTCTAGCGTATTAATGCTAACCATAATACTATCAGCAATTATCTGCTCCTTATTCTCACTATGATAATCATAATGTTCACCTAATATACGTATGACGCGATTTATAGCATCAATATCTAATTCTAATTCTTTGAAAGTGATAATTTTCTCTGGTTCTTCTATTTCAAATTCATTAAATATATTTTCTAAAATTTTAATCATATTTTCTCTCTTATAATATTATTTGTTTTTCGTAATAATCTTCTATATTGAAGAAATATTCTCTTAAATCTTTTTCTATAACTCTACGAATACCACGTGCGCCAACTTTATCTTTCATTAATTTATCAACTACTGTATCAATATATTTTTCAGATAACACAAGCTCTACACTATCTAACTTAAATAAATATTCTAATTGTTTTAAAATAGAATTTTTTGGACCTGTTATAATTTCTCTAAGTTCTTCTTTTGATAATTCTGTTAATGTTGCTATAACAGGTATTCTTCCAAGAAATTCTGGTATAAATCCAAAATCAATTAAATCTTCTACCTCAATATCATCTAAAGATATTTCATCTGTAGTTGTTTCAACCTGTTTAAATCCAATGCCGTTATCTACTTGTAACCTTTTATTGATTATATCATTTAAGCCATTAAATGCACCACCAACAATAAATAATATGTTAGAAGTATCTATAACATTTGTGTCGCGACCTGGATGCTTCCGGCCACCTTCTAATGGGAAAGTAGTCTTAGTCCCTTCTATTATTTTAAGCAAGGCTTGTTGAACAGCTTCACCATTAACATCTTTGGTTACACCACTGTTACCATGTGATTTAGCGATTTTATCTATTTCATCAATGAAGATAATACCTTTCTCACATTTATCTATGTCCCCGCCAGCTTCTTGAAACAATCTAGATAATATGCTTTCTACATCATCACCGACATATCCTGATTGTGTTAAAGACGTAGCGTCTACTATTACCAAAGGAACTTCTAGCTCACGTGCTAATGTTTGAATTAATAATGTCTTTCCACTACCACTTGGACCGATAATCATCATATTACTCTTATCTAATTCAATATTTGCGTCTACATCCTTATTTTCAAAGAAACTATTAATCTTTTTGTAGTGATTATAAACTGAAATAGATAGTGTTTTTTTAGCTTCTTCTTGCCCTATTACGTATTCATCTAAAAATACTTTAATTTCTTTTGGCTTGATTAACTTAATAGGTGTATGTTCTACTGGCTCTACATTTTTTCTTTCATTTGGAAATTTACGACCAAAAGCTTTTTCAAAAGCACTTTTTATATCTTCTGGTATATCTCTTTCCTTAATATTTTGTATATTGCTTTTATTATGTGGATATTGAAAATCACCATTATTATTAAAGTTATTACTCATTAATTCTTGTTCTAAAATATTTTTAAAAGACTTGTTACATTTATAACAAATTTTAGGGCTTCCGTTATCTATTGAAGTTATTGGATTATTGTTATCCGGTTCTTTTTGACAAAAAGAACAATAGTTATTATCGTTTTTAGTATTATTTTCTTCCATTTAGTATCCTTAGAATATATTTTAATATTAGATTATATTTATTTTATCTTAAAAACTCATTAAAATCAATTAACTTGTCTTTTTCCCATATTATTTATAATATAGATAAAGGATACGAGATGGAAAAGAACATAAACTCTATAAACTTATTAAATACTAATTTTGGGCATATTGAAAAAAAATCAGATGATATAAAACTATTAAGTAAAATAGAAGAGGTTAAACCTGTAAAAGTGTTATCCAAGAAAGATAACACTATATTAAAATTTGATTATGATTATGAAAATAAAATTTTCATGTCTATTAAAGAAAATGAACAAGGCGATATTTTATCAACGATGCCATTTGTAGATATTATTAAATTAAGAAATATCTAAATATTTCTTTCAAAATGTTCTACTTCTTTAAGAACTTCCAATATATTGATAACTTTTTTATCAATTAATATTTTCGCTAAAACTGTAATAAGTTCTTTGTTTGCAGTTATATTTGACAAAGCTTTATTATATAGTTCTTCACTTTTCTCTAATAATATTTTCGTATTATCTTCTTTAAAATCGATATTATCTATAAGTGTTAAATTTATTTTTTTATTTTTGCTATACATACCTAATTTATTAATCATTAGATTGAATATATTAGAAACCTTCTCAATATCGTTAGATGAACCTATTGTGATATTATCATCGTTTTCGATAGAAAAGAACACTTTTTCAGCTGCTAGACCACCATATAATGTAACTATTTCATTTTCTAAATCTTTTTTAGTCTTTAAATTTAATTCTTCTTCCTTACTAAGCACATAACCTAGCGTTGCATATTGTTCTATACTCTCAACTGATATTTTTAGAATAGAGGTTTCATTTTTAATTTTTTCGAATAATTCAGTAATATTTAAGTCTGGTGTTTTACGTAATATTTTTTCTTTTGTATGTAAATACTCTTGAATAAAATGCCCTATTTCATGAAATGCAATAACATTAACTAATTTATCTTTCTCTTGGTCATACGTTGTTTTTCCTATAATAGTTCTTTCATAAGCCTTATCTAACATTGTTGTATCTATTTTTTTATTTTCATTAATGGATATTAGTCCAGCTTCTTTTATTATACTTTCTATTGTTGCAGGGGATTGTTTAGCTGTTATTTCAGACAAGTGTGAAATATTAATATTATCAGATAAATGTTTTGGAGAAATCTTAGATAGGTAATAACTAAAGATATTTTTCCGTTCCATTTTATTTGGTAATCTAAAAAATATCTTTTTATGAAATCTACGAAGCATTGCTTTGTCCAATTCCATATTACTTTCGTCAAAATTAGAAGCAGCTATAAAAATTATATTGACATCATTTATAGTATTAATTCCGTCAAGTTGTGATAATAATTCATTTATAGCGTCATCTTCAAATTTCTGTCCTTGAGTTTTTCTTTTAACTAATAAAACTTGTGCTTCATCTAAAAATATAATACAAGTTTTAGAAGGATGTGAAATAGCTTCCATTCTTGCTGCATCAAATAAATTTTTTAATACATTTGCACCACCGGCAACAAAACCGGTTTCTACATTCCCTGTTCCAACTATGAAAGGTACATCTAATTCTTTTGCTAAAAAAGAAGCCATTTTGGTTTTACCGGTTCCAGGGGGTCCTGACATTAACACATTAAAGCCATCTTCAATAGCGAATTCTTTATATTTCTCTCTATTACTAAGGATATCTTTCAATTGCAATATTTCTGATTTAATTTCTTCCATTCCTATTAAATCATTAAAATCACCTTTAATATTTTTAGGTTTTATTTTCTTATATTTATCAGAACTTCCGAATAATCCCTGTTTTTCAAATATAAATAGGAATAATAAAATTAAAGCTAATGTACTAAAATGTGAAACGAAAAAATTAATAAAAGTAAAGTTCGCTAATGGACTTTCTTTTTTAAAAATATCATATTTAATATTATTTTTTATTAATATAGGCTCATAATTCCTAACAAAAGAAGCGAAAGTTAAGGAATTAAATTCTAATTCTTTAACTTTTTCAAATTCCTTATCGATTACATTCACTACAATACTTTCATAATCATAATAAATATTTATTTTGTGAATATTATCAAGAATATCCTTATTTTTTATATATTCACTAAAATAAGTTAATTTATCTTCCTTAATTACTTTATGGTTATTATTTATTAGTAAAAAACTACCAGTAATAATAAGGTCTAAAAGTATTAGATGCATTATAAAATGCATTATCTTCTTTGTTAATGAAAAACTTTCATACTGTTCTCTATATTCTTCATATCTTTTTTTAATTTCTTTTATAAGTTTATTCAATCAGTGCGCCTTTTAAATGTTAAAAATATAATAATTTTAATTTATTATATTATAATAGTATAAAAAAATCAAATTAAAAATAGGCAAAAGTTAATGAATGAAAATTTATATAAATTAGAAATAAAAATGGATGAGATACATGATAAGAGTGAAGCCTTAAAAGTTCTTCTAATTACGGATAAACAAAACTTAAAAACATATAATAAAGAATATAGACGAATGTTCCCAGATTTATCAATTGAAAATATATATGAAGAGGATTTGGATATAAAACTTAGAAACAAATTAAAAGATTATGATTTTATTATAACTGGTTCTTTTTCACAAGAGAAATTAATAACAGATGTAATAACTATTACTGGTAATAAAAAACATATAATTTTATTGAATGATAAAGTAGAACAATTTCATATATTATCAATGAATAAACGTGGAAACGTATTATTTTTGGGTAATAATTTAGAATCAATGGAAAATTTGAAAATTTTAGATGGCTATGTAGATATCATCAGAAAACAAAAGAAAATGCAATTTGAATATGCAAAAGTAAAGCCAGAAGTAATTGATGAAAAAAGAGAACAAATCTTAATATATACAAATACTATTGTTGTAAAAAATATATTAAAAAAAGTTTTTAAAGATGTTAAAATAAAAGAAAAAAGATATGCAATTGTAGAAGATTCTAAAAATTTCTATATAGAATTAAATAAACAGAAAGACGTATTAAAAATAGTAATATTAACTGCTGAAAAACCACCATTTGATGAAGTTAAAATGATAAACAAAATATCGAAAGATATAAAAATATTATATGTGTCTTCAACAAAAGATAGCACTTTAATTAGAGAATTAGAAAGAATAGGTGTTGATGATTTTATATACAAGCCATTTCAAATGGATAACCTTATCGAAAAAATAAGGATAGCTGACAATGTAGAGCAAAAAATAGAACATAAAATATCTTTATTTTCTTTAAAAGAATTAATTGAAAGATTTAATACTTTTACAAAAACTGTTAATTTAGAGGCAGAAACTACTAATGAGTTTAAAAAATATTTTAAGTTCTTACAAGTATAATATTACCCTAACGAAAATATAGGTAATAATATACCTATAATTATTGTTCCTAGCATTCCACCAATAACTATCATACTCATTGGTTCTAGAACAGCTATAAATTTCTTAACCGTTTTCGTATTTTTCTTTTTTAATATCATACTAGTTTTTTTTGATATGTCCATTAAATTATTATTAGCGTCAGATAAAAATAAAAAATTAATAAACTCTTTTTTAATGTATTTAGTATTTTTAAAAGCTTCTGATATGGATAAACCATCTGATAAATAAGATATGTTATTTTTAAATTCTTTTTTTAATATTACATTATCTATAATGTTACTCGCAATATTTAGTGATTTATTAGCTGGTATATTGTTTTTCAACAATATATATAACAAAGATAGAAATCTACCTAATTCTTTATTTTGTACTAATTCTCCATATACAGGTATTTTCAATAAAAATAAATGAACAAAACTTTTTATATATTTTAATTTTTTATATGAAATAATAAAAGTTAAAGTTAATAGTGTAATAGAATAAAATAAATTCATATAATTATTTACTAAAAAATCACTTATATTAATAATAGATTGTGTAATATGTGGTAACTCTTTATGCCCTTTTTCAAACATACTAACTATTTTCGGAACTATACTGGTCATCATAAAAACAAGAACACCTGATGCAACTAAAAGTATGATAAATGGATAAGTTAGTGCCTGTTTAATATTATCTTTGTTGTCATTTTTTTCTTCGTTGTATTCAACTAATTTTTCTAAAACAAATGGTATATTATTATTTTCTTCTGCTATTTTAATGCTTTCTAAATAATAAAAAGGAATTTTAATAATTTTTTGTTCTTCTAATGCTGAATAAAAAGAATTACCTTGATTTAGCTTTTCTAATAAAAATTGAATAAAAGATTTTAGGTTTTTATTATGTTCATCTAATAACATTAATTTAAAAGCGGTTTGTAATTCAATATCTGAGATTAAAAAATAAAATAGTTTTTCAGTGAATTCATCTAAAAAATCTTTTTGAAAAAAGTTAAAATAATTATTTTTACTCGATATTTCATTACTGTCTATTTTTTTAACAACAATATTTTTTTTAATTAATATTTCTTTTGCTTCTTCAATATCTTGTGCTTCAATATTCCCATTAACATTTGTATTGCTGTCTAGGTCAAAACCAAAATATTTAAAAAACATTATTTACAATCTTTTAAACCGAAATCTTTATCGAATTCTGTTCCACCTTCTGCCATATCAGCACCATATGATAATAGTGATATACTTTTATCGTTATATAAATAAATAACCTCATTTCCCCAAGAATCTTCTGGTATGGTATCACCAGCTAAATAAGGAACTTCACTATAATTTTTATATTTGTCAGGCTTACTATTATTTAACAGTATTTTTAACCCTTCACGTGTAGTTGGATAACTTCCATTATCAGCTTTAAAAGATTTTAAGGCTGTTTCTATACCTTTTAATTTTATACACGTTATTTTTTTCTTAGCTTCTTCACCTTTACCGAATAAATCTGGTAAAACTAATGTTGATAATATACCAAGTATAACGATAACTATAAGTAATTCAACCATTGTAAATGCTTTCTTCATTTTTTTCCTTTTTTCTAAATTAATAAAGCATTATACTATTTTTTTTCAACTATTTCAATATTATTTTTATTAATAATATATCTATGTATATCTATACTCTTATTATCTATTGTAAATTTTTCATTATATATAAAAATAGGTATTTCATTAAAATAAATAGTTTTTAACCTTTTCAGTTCATAACTAAAGAATATATTTCCCATTCTCTCTTTTTCTTTATCTGTGAATTTTTTCTTTTTAATGAAATCTGTTAATTTTTTATTTACTAATTTTTTTGTTTTTTTATTATGTAGTGCATCTGAGACAAATAGAAAGTAAGTATATAGATTATTATCTTTTTTAATATCAATTATAGACGTTTTTTGAATAGACAAGAAATCTAACAAGTATATTACATAAAAAGAACTCAATGATATTACTAATAATGTTTCAATAAGTATAGCCCCTTTTTTAAAGACCATTTCTTTTGTATTCCTCTATATCTATTTTTCCTTCTGACAATAGTTTATCTAATTGTTCTCTCATAGATACAAACCCTTGTGTTTTTGTTGCTATATTTAATATTTTTTCATGTGAAAAATCATTAATGGCTTCACGTATATCGCTATCCAATACTAATAATTCATAGATAATGTCTCGATGTGAATATCCTGTGAAATTACATTTTTCACAGCCATTAGTATGTTCTATTTTACATTTACAATTAATTCTAACTAGTCTTTGTGCCAAAATACCTAATACAGCATCCTTGATTAGATATTTATCAATTTTTATTTCTGTTAATCGACTAATACATGATATTGAGTCGTTTGCATGTATAGAAGTCATAACATAATGACCTGTTAATGCTGCTTCAATAGCTAATTTAGCTGTTATTGTATCTCTTATCTCCCCAATCATCAAAACATCTGGGTCTTGTCTTAAAACCGCCCTTAACGCGTTATTAAATCCAAAGTCCTCATTTTTACTAACTTGTATTTGGTTAGCGTAACTAGTTTTGTATTCAATAGGGTCTTCTACTGTCATAATATTAATTGTAGGACTACTTTTCTTTTTTAAAAAAGAATGTAATGTAGTAGTCTTTCCACTACCAGTAGGACCAGCGACTATAAATATTCCATAACTTTTACTAGTAATTGCTGAAAGTTTTTCCATAGTATGTGAATCAAATCCCAATTCTTCTATATTTTTTATTTTAGAAGAATTCATTAATATACGCATTACTACTCTTTCGCCATAATAGCTTGGAATTATTGAGATTCGAATATCAATATTATCATTTAATATGTTAGCAGTCATCTGTCCATCTTGTGATTTCTTTTTTTCAGAAGAATTTAATAAAGATAAAAATTTAATTCTATTAGACAAATTATTTATTATTCTTTTATCAATACTCAGAAAATCTTCCAAGATACCATTGTTTCTAAATCTTATGATTCCATCATTTTCTCTACTTTCAATATGTATATCAGAACTACCTAATTTAATTGCATTAAATATTACACTATTTAAAAGCTTAACTGTTGGCGCACTATCTTCTTTGTCTGATAGTAGGTCAAAATTTGTATCTAATATATCTTGTATGTTTTCTAAATCTTTTTCTTCATCTTCAAAAACTACATCGTTATTGTATTTATTTGCAAAGTAACTTTTATTAATATTTTCTAAAAAATGTTGGTTCGCTACAACTAGTCTGTTGTTATTGCTAAGATTATTATATTTATTTAATATAGACAGGGAATGCATAAAATCTTTTTCAGCACATGCAAAGACGTAATTTTCTTCTATCATACAATAGAAAATATCATATTTAATAAAAAATCTAACTATTTCTTCATTATTATCTATGCCTAAATCTACTTGTCTAATGTTGTTATTTTCTTCTATATTTATAATATTATTCATAACTAGTCTTTACTTATTTTTAGTTCTTCATCTTCTAAAAGCAATTTAAAAACTTCTTTTCTTTTGCTTTCTAACTTTTCTAAGTTTTTTAGTAATTTATCATAATCTGCTGGTGAATTAATAATGTATGGTGTTAAAACAATGACTAAACTAGTTTCACGTTCGTCTTTACTATTGTAAGTAAATAACCATTCACCTAGCCAAGGTATATATCCTAAAATTGGTATTTTGTTTTTAATAAAAGAATGGTCTTTTTTAATTAACCCACCAATAATAATAGATTTTCCATCTTGAATAATTGCATTAGAATCAATAGTTCTTTTTGTAGTAGTAGGTGTTCCTACCTCTGTTGTTTCTTTTTTAACTATTCCTTCAAGTGTAGCTGATATATCTAAATTAACTAAGTCATTTTGCAGTATTCTTGGCGTTATTTCTAGGGATAAACCAATATCTTCTCTAGAAAAGTTTTTTATTATACCGCCAGTAGATGGTGATGAAGAACTTGTTAGTATAGATTCTGTTTCACCAACATATATGTTTGACAATTTATTATTTACACATAATATAGAAGGCTCAGATAATACGTTTGCTACATTTTTATTTTCTAAAAACTCTAAACTGATACCTAATAGAAAGGCAGTAGAAGATAAACCATCTGTTGCAAGACCACCTATAAGTTCTGCCATATTTCCAGCTATACTAGGTCCAGTTAAATTTGTTCCTAGAGATAATAATCCAGAACTTGTAGGTGATAAACCTTCTATACCGTATTTTACGCCCAATTTTTCTAAATCACCTTTATTAATTTCTATAATACTTGCTTTAACATATACTTGTTTTCTTGGAATATCTAATTTAGTTATTAATCCTGATATTTGGTGTTGAATATAAATAGGTGCTACTGCTATAATTGCATTTAATTCTGTATCTACTGAATAAGAATATTTTAAATTAGAACCTTTTTTTAAATTATTCTTTTCTTTAAGAATATCTTTTAATATTTTTACAACATTTTCAGCTAAAGCATTTTTAAGATAATATAATTGAATAGTGCTTTCACTATCGTTTTGTATATCAATGCTACTAACGTATTTAGATATTTCTTTAATCATTTTTTTTGAACCTAAGATGTTAATACTATTGTTTGAATAATTTGGTAGAATTTCTATCTGTTCTTTCATTTTAACATTTGATAAATAATGTGAATATTTAAAAATCATTTTAAATAAATCAACTGTTAATTCTGATTTCAAAACTATATTTTTTGTATTTACTTCTATATTACTATTCATTTTATTAATCAATTTATTAATTAATTTTATTTTAAAAGCATAATCCGATATTAACAATTTATTATTAATATCGTCTGTCGTTACTTTTCCTATCTTAGATAAATAATGAAATATTTTGTTTTTCATTGTAGTGGCTTTGTATGAACCAGTATTTATATAGTAAGATACTACTATGTAATCATTAATTTTAGAAATGTCTTCTACTAGTTCCGGAGCAGTATTTCTAAAATTATTCTTATTAATAAGTTGTAAGTAACTACCTTTATCTATCAATAATAAATTATTTTTTGTAAGGATAGAACCTAAGATATTATTTAAATCTTTTTCTTTTATCTTGTTAGAGCTAAAAAAGTTAATTTGTTGATTTAAATTCTCGGTGCTTACTATATTTTTATCCATTAACTTTGAAGATAAAGTAATAAATTGTTTTAATCTCATTTTTTTTACATTTAAATCTATATCTGCGTTTAATACACTAACAAATAACAAACAACTTAATAATAGTTTATATCCATATTTCATATCTATCCTTTTTATCTTTCTATTTCGTAATTAAATTCTAATTTTTCGCCATATCTTTCTATTTCTATATTTAATGTATCTATTTTTTTATAATTTTTATAAATATTTAAAAACAATGTTTCTGATATAGGTTCTTCGTTTAAGCTAATAATTATATCATTTTTTCTCAGTCCAAAATTATAGAATACAGAATTATTCTTTAATCTGCTAATATAATATTGATTATTTTTTTTAGAAACATATATTTCTCTTAGTGCTTTACGTGGGTTTTTAATATATTTATCTAATAATTTACTATCAACAATAAAATCATTATTTTCTTTGTTTTCTTTTGTCCGTGTAATAATAGAAGAGTTATTATCCATAATGATATTACTTACGTTATTTTTGTCAAATTTAATAATTGTAATTCTATTATCTTTTGATAGTTTAATTAAATTTTTATCGATATATGATATTTTATAATTTAGATATTTATCATTAATAGTTAAAAAATATTCTTTTTTTCCATCACTAAAAAATACTTTTTTATCATTTCCATTAATAATAATAGCTAGTATATTAATCTTATTGCTAAGTGATACATTGTTAATAACGTTAGATATTTCTTTGGGCTCTTTAACTTTGTATTTTGAATTATTATTAATCTTAATTTTTTCATCTATTTTAATTTTATTAAGTTTTAAAAATTTAATTTTAAATTGCTTAAAATAGGTATCTTTAATGATTATTTCTTCTGTATTACTTAATAATACGTTATCTATAATGATTGTTATTCCGTAAGACAATATTAAAGTTAAGATAATTTTATTCATCTATTTCATCCCTTTTATCATGTCACTAATTATTTTTTGATATTTATTGCACTTGATATTTTTATTTATTAAGTCATAAGAACATTTAAACCTATTATCGAAATTAATATTCACTCTATTATTAAATATATAGGAATCTATGTATATATTTTGTATGCCTTTAAATATTTTTGGTAAAGCATCTTGAAATAAATTATTAATAGATTCAACGTTTAAATTAATACCGTTAGTGTTTATTACTATTGATATTTTATCTATATTGGATATAACTATATTATTAAAATAAATATTATTTTCCAATAATGATATTTCATTTAATGAATTACTTTTAAATGATTTATATTGTATGAATGTTTTATATTCTTTGTTCATTTTGTAATTGGAGTAATTTATAATATTTTCTTTATCGATTAAAAAGATTATGAAAGAAACGCTTATTATAAACAGTGTTAAATATTTGAAAATTTCTTTAATCATTGATTATCTCCTATAATAACAGTTATTTGGACATTTGGAAAATTATTAGTTAGTGAAATATTATCAATAGATAATTTATTTTTTTTTAAAAAGTTCAAAATTCGTTTAACTTTATATTTGTTTACTATATTAGAATACTTATAATTTTTATTATGTACTATTTTCCCACCATATTTATTTTGCATTTTCTGAACAATATCCGATACATTAATGTTTTCTATATCATATTCACTGTTAGCAATTATATATTTTGCAAGTAAATCTTTTTTTATATCATATTTTGTTTGTGAATTAAACAGTATTGATAATATTAATATAAATATCGATACTAAGAACATTATAATCTTCATTATTTATCCTTCAATATAAATTTTTTGTTTTTAACGTCTATATTTAATGTTTTCCAGTTCTTATTAATAATAATATTATTGATAAATATAGAATTGTCTGTAATAGAACTTTTATAGAGTTTTATTTCAGTTTGAATGCTTTTCAAATAACTAATATTATCTTTTAAATTATTATCTTTTAATTTAGTAATTATTTTGTTATTATTAATTGCTTTAATTATTCCTAAGTTGAAGAAATATAAAGATAAGGAAAAAAGAAATAATGACAGATAAGGAATATATTTACTAAACATATTTTTATAATTTTCTTTTAAGTGTTTATAAATAAATATATCAATATAGCTTAAACTATGTTTCTTAAAACTATTAATGATAATAGTTTCTACTTCTTCTTCTTCTTCTATATCTGCTTTATTTATATAATTTTCTGGTATTTCTATAAATTCATTATCTTGATAGATACAAAAAGAATTGTTTATTTTAAAGACCTCACCTTCTATTATTTCAATATTAGTAAGAATGTCCTCTAGTAAATAGTATTTTTTATATTTGTTGTTAATATCATTAATATTAATAGCTTTAAAATATTTCTTGTCGAATTTAAAAATGTAATTATTATTCACATTATTTATTTCAGCAGCAAAAATATTTTCTTTTAATTGTACCTTGTTAATAAAATTAATATTTGTAGCATTTTTAACGAAATATAAAGAAGGTAACAATAAACAATTTCTATGCTTATTGTTTAAGTTGTTTATACTTAATTTACTAATAATATCTAAATTCTGTATCTGTATATGTTTCAATAAATTTTCCTTCTTTAAAATCGAAAAGTAATTTGTTCCAAGTTTCATAATTCTTATATTTAATTATAATAAAAATTATGTGCTTTTTATTAGGCTTTTCACGTATAAATATTTTTTGCTTTTTTAAATCAAATATTTTTTGCTTTTCCATTATTCTAAATAATTTATTTTTTTTCTCTTTTTTATATTCAATTATGTTTTTTATACTTTCTGATAATATGATAGATAAAAATAAATTATCTGTTTTATAAAAAGAATTTTTTTTAACACTATTGTCAAACTGAAATAATCTATCTACATTATTTACGATTTCATAAATTTTATCATTATTGTTTTCTGCTTGATACAATTTGATTTTATCAATTAATTTATATTTATCAAACTCTGGTTCTAATATTCCACTAATAATATGGTTTGTAAATGAACTAGGATTCGAAATATTAAAATGATAACAAATTTTATTAAGATATTTTCTAGTAACCTCTAATTCTGTTTTATTATTAATATAAAAAGTGTATTGTTTATTTAATATTTTAAATTCCAGTTTTTCAGGGCCACCTTCAATATGAAAAGGTATTTCTAAAAAATTTTCTATATCAATTTTTTTATTTTTAATCAAAGAGAAATTGCTTTTTACTATTCTTTTTACATCATTAATGATAATATCATTCTTAATAATTCTAGATTGCAATGATATTTTACTCTTTAATTGTTTAATTTCATTTATTTTTATTATCAATGTAGTTGAAACTATCGGTATTAGAAGCAAAAAATAGAATAAAATGAAACCTTTTTTCAATATTAAAGCCTTTTTTATACATATTATAAGAGTTTAAGTTTTATTTTATCAAGTGTTTGATATTATTTACGTATAAATTAATTTTTAAGGAAAATAAATAAATGAAAAAAATACTAACGGATTTACAAATTAAAAAAATTGTTGATATTGTGAAAAGCTCTGAGGTGCCTTTATTAGCTGGCGAAATCACAAAAAAATATTATGCACTCTATATATCAGGTGAAGAAAAACATACAAGCGACGAAGCATTGAAAATAAAAAAATCAATTTTAAAAAACTTCACTAATAATCTAAATCTAAAATTAAAAAAACATAATGTATTTAGAAAAAGAAAAAGTGCCGGTAATCATTATTTATATTTTTATATGGGTAAGTTAAATGTCCATTAAAAGTTTATTAGAGAATACTAATTCTGTACGTTCATTTACAGATAAAAAAGTCTCTAATGAAGATATTCTAGATATATTAAATACAGCTAGATTTACTTCTAGTGGTGGAAATATACAGCCTTGGTTGGTTAAATGTGTTAAAAACAAAGATACATTATCCCATATTACTAATAAAATTAGTAAGAAAATATTGAACAAATCAGATTTTGAAGAAGATATTATCTATTATCCAACATTGTGGAAAAAACAATATAAATATAGGCGTGCTTTAACTGGTAAAAATTTTTATGAAATTGCAAATATAAATAGAAAAGATGAACTAGCAAGAACAAATGCTTGGATAGATAATTTTAAATGGTTTGGTGGCTCTACGGTATTATTTATATATGTAGATAAAATCTTTACAGACAGTTCTACAGGTATGCTGATAGACATTGGTATGTTTATACAGAATATTTTACATCGTGCTGAAGAATTAGGTATAAACCATTGTGTTCAGGGTTCTATTGGTGAGTATGCGACTTCTATAAAAGAAATATTAGATATACCTGAAGATAACGCCTTATTGTTATCTATTGTGCTTGGCTATAAAGATGGCGATATAAAAAATACCTATAAACCAGATAGAATAAGCATAGAAGATTTCGTTTCTTTTGACTATTAAAAATCGTCTTTTTTAGTTATTCCACTGGATAAGTTGAATTTAAACAGGGTGTGAATATCAATAATATTCATATCTTTGTTATCAAACATATTATCGGGATGAATTTCATTTGCACTTATACCTAAATCATTTAGAAAATTCACAAACATTTTTATAATATATTGTTGCTTAGTATTTAATTCTAAATAAATATTACCAAATAATCTAAATTCTTCTTCAGTATTTAAATCATTGAGCTCATTTTGTAATGAATTAAAATTATTATCTAACAAGTAAAACTTTAAGTCATCTACTTCTGGTAAATAATTAATATTTATATTACTAGTATTAACAATAGAGTTCTTCGAATTTACACGATAATGAAAGTTGATATTTTTATCTATGCCAGAATTATTTTGTATATACTGATAAATATTTAATTTTAAATCTGGTATTTCTTTATCAAATCCGATATTAAAGAAAAGTTTTTCAAATTTTAAATCTAAATTAGATATCCAAGTTTGCAAGATTTCTTTCGTAAAAAAAGGTATATGTTCACTAATAAATAAGATTTTAAAGAAAGTAGTGTTTTCATTACTTCTTTCTTCATTTCTAAAAAATAATTCTGTTTTATCAAATTCTTTTCTTTCTTGTTTGTCTTTGAAATCAAATAAAGAGAAATAATTTAAAATAAAACTGGCACTTTTCTTTCTTTGTAATTCTTTTATTTTATCAAATTCTGCTTCTAATTCTGTTCTATTTCCATCATAGTCCCAAAAGTGTAATATGTGTGACACAATTATTTTATTCCATTCACGTAAATACTTTTTATCAAATACAATATTATTAAAATAAAACTCATTCATACTATATGCGTCTATTGTATCAAAGATTAAAATTTCATTACCATTCATATAATCATCACGTAAAAAATAATAAAATTTTAAGAAATTTTCTCTGTATTTGTCAAACGCAATTTTATCTTCAAAATCTGATATTTTACTAAAAAATGATTTTAAATTAAAAAAATTATTATTACTCATATTATTCCTTTCCTATAAAGAACACTCTAAAGTCTCTTTTGTTTCTTTTGAAAAAATAAAAATTAAATCTAACATTGTCATTTAATTGATTAGTCAAACTAACTTTTGCAATGTATTCTTTTTCATCTTCTAATCTATCTACAATTATTGAATTAACAGATACGATATTTTCATTTTGAATAACGTCTTTTATTAATTGAATTATTATTTTTTTCTTTTTATGTTCTTCGGTTCCTAATAATTGTAAGGTTCTTTTATTAACTATCATTATTTCATTTAACGTTTTTATTTTATCACTAATATTACCATTTAAAACTTTATAAATATTTTGGTTTATTATATGCATAATACTATCTTTATCTTCTTTAACAAGATTAAATGTGTCACTTAAACTTGTTACATAAAGATTTAAATCATTTTTACGTGGAACTTTATTAAATTCAAGTTTCATTTTACAAATTCTTTTTTCTATTTTTTTATCTCCAACAGTTTCAGTATTGTATCTTAATAAGTTATAACTAATTTTATAGAATAATTTTCCGGTTTCATAACTAGAAAAATCTTCTATAGAAGTGATGGTGACAAATTTATCAACAGTTTTCGTATTATTAATTTTATTTTTTAATAAAGTTTTTATTAATTCGTCATCAACAATAAATTTTTCCATTAGATAAGAATTATTGTGATATAAATAATCCATTAAATAAAATTTTATGAAATAATTTAATTGGTCTTTGATATGTCTTACTTTATTACTTATATTTATAAAAGTAATATGTCCGTTACCATATATTTTACTTTTATAAAGATTTAGATTATTGCTAATTATATTATTATTTTTACACTTTATTACCGTGTTTTCAATATATAGATTTAATTTTTTATTACTGCTTTTATCATAATTGATAAAAGAACAGTTTTTATTAAAAAATCCTGTTATTATCTGTCCCGTCTTTTTAGAATAAAAATCGTAATTTCTAAAGTCATTAAAGTGTATATTCTTAGTAAAATCAGCCTCAATACTACTATTATTAAAAAAAGGCACATAAGTATTGCCCACTTCATCTTTAATGATTGGTAATATACGATTAGAACTATATACATTAACACTTTTCACGTGGTCAATAAACCTATCATAAATACTGTTAGAAAAAGTAGTATTTATATAGATAAAAGATGCAATAAAAAAAGTAATAAAAATAGTAATACCTATAGTTGATGTAAGTATGATATTTGCTTTTATTTCATTTTTCATATTTATTTCCTTTTATCAATTATTATTGTTGTTCTACTAATTCGTTAAAACGTTCTATTTCTAATTCAGAAGGTTCTTCTTCTGTAAATTGTGTAACAAAAAGTCCTAATGGGTTACTAATTATATTATTCTTATATTGTATTGTAAGGTTTATTTTTTTAATTTTTGCTTCTGCTGTTATTCCTAAACCATTGTATTTTTTTATTATCCAAGCTTCAAGCTTCCAAGTCTCGGCAGCTTCATTTAATTCTATGAACCTAATATGTTTAAATTTTATAGTATAAAAACCTTCATCTAATTCTAATTGATTTTGCTCACTTCTTAATAGATTACTATATTCATCCCTGATATCAGTAGAAGCATATTTATTAGTATAAGTAATATTTGTTTTATTAATATAAGAGTATTCCATTATATTTCTAACACTCAGTATTGCAAAGTTCAGTATTGTATCTTCTGTTAAATAACCTATTCTTTGAAAATATTGATTTCCATTATTATCTATAACTAATACTTTATTTTCATTAACTTTGTGCTTAAATTTATTATATAAAGTATAATTAAAATACATATTATATATAAACAATATACTATTTAGTAACAATATACCAGCAGTTATCTTTAGTAACAAGTTACTGTTAATAACTATTTTTGATAAAAACAGGTCTATTTTTTCTTTTAAATCTTCCATTTATATTTCCTATTTTAATAAATTTCTATCATTATTAATTTCTCTTTCATAAGTTATTAATTTCTTATTGCTTCTATCATTTAATATTTTATTAATATTTCTATTAATATCTGCAATTGGTTTATTTGGATAAAAATATTTTTCTACAAATAATGACTTAAATTTTAGAATATATTCTTTTTCTTGAAAAGAATGCATTTTAGAAATAAGGACATCTAGTTGCTTAACAATTGTTTTTGCCTCTTTGTTAATAGAAGTATTTAATTTACTTTCAATATTATCAGAGTAGTAAATAATATCCGAATTCTTTTTATTTTGAAGTTCATTTATTCCAATGTTATCAGCTTGCAAAAAAGAATAAATAAATAGAAAAGCTATTTTTTTCATGTTTTTCCTTGTGTTTTTGTTTTATATAAATTATAAAATAAAAAAAAGCTTTTTTTCTAATTATTCAAAAGATGATATAATATTGAAAAGCAAAAGGATAAAAGATGAAAATTAAAATGACATTATTGTTATTAGCCGCGACAATAACACAAAAGTTATCTGCCTATACGAACTGCGATTTTAAAGTAAAAAAATATGAATCGCTTTGTGAAGATATGGTGAAAAAGAATATTAGTATTGATTATGCAAATCGTTTATTATTACAAAAAAGAAATAAAGAAATAGATAAAACAACATTGCGTTTGTTTAAACCTAGAATGATATCAAAACATAAATCAAATGAAAAGAAAGCAAATAATACTTTAATAAAACATATTCCGAAAATATATAAACATCTAGAAAAATATTCTAAGGTTTATGATAAAGCAGAAAAAGAGTATGGTGTAAATAGAGAAATAATTGCAGCAATTTTAACTAAAGAGACATGGTTAGGCAAAATAAAACCTAAACATGACGCCTGGGTTGTATTTAATTCTTTATATTTAAAACTAAAATCAGATTCTAAAAGAAATAAACGTTTGATAAGAATGGGTAAGAATAATATGATAAATATAGGTCAATATTGCTATAAAAATAAAATAGAAGTGAATAAATGTAATTTTAAAGCGTCATATGCTGGTGCAGTTGGTATTCCACAATTTATGCCAATGAATTTTTGGTTAATAAAGGGATATAACAAAAAAATAGGGGACTTGAATAATATGGAAGACGCTATTATGTCAGCAGCAAATTATTTACATGTTAAGACCAAATTTAATAAACTTATAGATTTTAAATTGTTTACACAATTACCAAAATTGGAAGCAGATTGGTATGCATATTCTTTTAACACAAAAGGCAGCACTTATTTTCAAAAGAAAAATAGAAAAGAATTTAATAAAACAAAATATATTAATGTAGATTATATGAATATATATATAAAGAAAATATTAAGATATAATAACTCTATCAATTATTCGTTGGGTGTATTAAGAATAGCTTATGATTTAAGTCAATATAAAAAATAGAATTAAAATATTCTATTTTTTATCATGTAATAAAAGTTAAAAATAGTTAATGGTAAAAAAGGCCATGTCATTAGTGTTAAGGCTAAAAAAAGTCCTTTTATCTTAAAAAAAGAATGTATATTAGTTAATATAAATATTATTAAATTAACTATAATAAATATCCAACTTAAACTAGATGTGTCTAATATAGATTTTAAACCAAGTATATTTATTTCTTGCGCTTGAAATACAATCTGACTATCTGAAAAATATAAATTATTTAATAACGCTAATATGATACTTAACGATAATATATTCCATATCGAGAAATAAATATTTAAATATCTAAACCCTATTTTTTTTTCTTTTTCTTCTATTACTTTCATAAACTACTCCTATATATAAAAAATTACATTTAAATGATTATTAAAACTTTATAATAGTTTAAGATTATTATAAAGGAAATAAATGTTAAAAATATTAACAATATTAATTATAACATTTTTTATAACCGGTTGTTCTGGTAACAACTCGGATAAAGATAATGGATTAGATACTGGAGGGTTAGATAATAGTAAAATATTAGTAATTCTAGTAAATTTCAAAGACATAAAAATAGAAAGTGAAATAAGCTATTGGAACGACATGTTTTTTAAAAAAGATTTATTAAGTTATATGAAGGAAAATTCAAATAACAAATTCTTCTATTCTATGATAAAAGATACACAAGGTAATAATGACGGTATAGTATCAGTTACGGTTGATATTAATCACCCTAGTCCAACTTCTTCTAGTGATTCTTCTATGGTTGATATTCTTCCAGTAGCATTAAAGAAAGCATCTAAATATATAGATATGTATAAATTGGATACAAACAGAGATATGAAATTAGATACTAATGAAATAATACCTGTATTTATAATTGCTGGTTACGAAGCGGCAATAAAAGGTTATGGAAATTTTCCGAGTATATGGGCGCATTCTTGGTATGTAAAATATATTGCTAGTGTTGTAGAATCTGGTTATGAGTATATAGGGAAATATGCTTTATTTGGCGAAAAACATATTAATAATTTTGCAACTGTTGGAATAATTGCGCATGAATTAGGTCATGCAGCTTTTGGTATTCCTGATTTATATGATACAACTGAAACTAACAATGGAATAGGTGGTTTTGGTTTAATGGGATATGGAAGTTGGAATTCACAAACTTTTTCAAACGGATATTACGCAGCTGGTAATTCGCCATCACATATGTCAGCATGGTCAAAAATAAAAAGTGGCTTTATAAAGCCGACCATTGTAACTAAGGATAAAGAATATATTTTAGTAAAGAATACAATGCCCGACTATAATATATTAAAAATAAAATTATCAAATAACGAATATATTTTATTAGAAAATATGGCAAATGACGGTTATGAAAGAGGTAAGAAAGCTTTGGTTACTAATTATCAAGGTGGAATATCTGTATGGCATGTTGACGAAAACGTAATTGATACTTTTACAAGAACAAATAATGTTCAAAAAGACACATTGCATAAAGGATTAGATTTGTTAGAAGCTACTGAGAATAATTTGGATGATAAAACGGGTTATGGAAATGGTTTAAATTTATTTTATTTATCCAATGTTTCTTTAATTGATAATAACACAACACCTTCCACTATGGATTATTATGGAACAAAAAATAATATAAGTATAGAAGTAAAAGATAATATAAAAGATTCTATGAAAATAGAAATAAAATTAAAATAGGAAATAAAATGAAAATAAAAATACTAATAGCAATTTTAAGCATTAATTTGTCTGCTTCTGTTGCTTTCCCTGGTCAAGTAAAAGTAAGTATGGATACTGGTATGGAAAATATGAAATTAATAGGGGACGAACATTTTTATTGGTATGAAAAAGAAGGACGCTATTATAGATATGACAAAACAATTAAAAAATATTTACCTATAATGATAGATGAAGAAGGTGATATTAATATTGATAATATAAGAGAACGTTCTTCTTCTTTTAATTCTCCTAGTAAAAATAAAATTTTAAAAAAAGCTACAAAAAAAGACCTATATAAGATATGGTCTAAAAAGAGACGAAAGAATCATGCTATAATAAAATAAAAATAATACTTTTTAGGAATAATAATGATAGATGGTTTAAAAATACTAGATACGTTTGAGTATAAGGGAGTTCAAGGCTTTGTTCATTCTGATTTATCTTTGTCAAGCGTAATAAAATTAGAAGAATTTGGTGAGCTAATGTATATGAAAGATATCGATGTTGAACGATATTATTCTAGAAAAGAAAGTGTTGCTAATAGTGTATCACCTTATGGTTCAGGTTCAAGACTTCCACCTGTTAAGTCTATTGGTGGTTCTTTATATCAATATTTCTCTATCCCAAATGAAAGTATAGAACAAGAACTTACTGTAATAAAAAATAGTAATAATAATCAAACTTTTTATAAAAGCTTATTAGACCAAGTTGTTATAGAGGAAATGGAAAAATTAACAAAGAATTTCAATAACTTAAAGAAATACGAGAGTTGTATATTTGTTAGAACTTATTTAAGTGGAAAAGAAGAAAAAGACTTTACTTTTAAAATAGGTAAGAAGAAATACCAAAAAAGAAATTTCGTATCACTATATACAGCATTATTAGAAAATAATGTAGAAAGTGAATATTTAAAAGAAGATTTATTTAAAGCTTTAAATACATTGTTTGAAAAACATAAATCAGCTGTTTCTAAGTTTGGAACAGAAGTATATACGGAGGAAGAAGTTTCTTCGGAAGTTCTAATAAAAGATAATCAACAAAATAAGTTATTAGATATATTAGGACAAATAAATATAATTCGTTCTTTTTATACGTTGCCAAAAAAGAAACTTTATTCACAGCATAATCAACCAACGTTTCAAATTTTTGATTCGCCATTGATATTTGAAAAAGATACTTTAAAAATAGAAACAGGTCGTATTAAGTATATATTATTAGATAAACGTAATGAACCGATATTTGAATTATATGAAGATGAAAGTAATGCAGTTGTTTTAGAGAATATTAAAGAATTTGAAACAACAGTAGAATATAATTCTTATGTTTTAGATAATTTAAATGGTGAAATGTCTAATTTGAAAAAAGGTATCTATATAACAAAAGAAGATGCTAAAGAAAATTATCAAGCGCAGTTTCCATATACTTTTCTAGTAAGTTCTGATAATGATATTACAATTAAAAAAGAAAAACTTTATAAACACGTTAATGTTTATAACTTAGAAACAATACCTGAGAATTCTTCTCCCAGAATGGGAGAAATGATAGTAAAAAGAGTAAATCAAGAATTTTCCGAAAAAATTATAAAAGCTAGTTATTCTATTAATTTTTATAAGGCACCAGATAAACAAGTTCTTGCTAATTTACATATGGAAAAGATGGCTTGGACTACTGTAAATTCATTACCTAGTATTCGTGGTTTGTTTTATGACCCTTTAGTTGTTGGTGAAAAAATAGAGGCAATCGAGACTTTAAAACTAATGGTTAGAAAAGGACAAGCAAAATTTGTTGTATCTCAACTATTTTTAACAATTGTATCATATAAAAATATCAATTTATTAAGCGAATTAGAAACAATGTTTAGTTCTAGTGAGTTTGGTATAGAGGTAGTGAAAGAAAACTTTGTAAATAACGAAATTTTATTTTCTAGCGTCTCACCTTTGGCTTTTAACTCTAAAAGTTTAAAGATGGACAAAGAAATAATGCTAACTTATGAAGATTTAGAGGATATGGTTAATTTATCTGTTGGTCCAGCACAGTTTTCATTAACACGCCCTGTAATAATAGGAATATCAAGTGGGTCACGTATTTGTTATATAGATACATATGACCCTAGAATAGAAGCACCTAACGGTATTGTGGTTGGTGCAACAGGTTCTGGTAAATCATTTACTAAGATATATGAATTAATTAAGTTATTATTTTTACCAGTTCATCCACTTATTATTATTATAGATAAAGGTGGTTCTTTTATAAACTTTGTAAAAATATTTGGTGGAAAAGCGGTTACATTGAATCTATCATCACCAAAGAATAATATTAATCCTTTTATTTATACAGATGATTTTAAAACTTATATAGTTTTATTGGCAAAACATTTAGAAAATACTATGACGGAAGATAATATTTTAAATGAATATAAAGATAACTCAGATACAGTAATATATGAAATGGATAATGAACAATTATATACAAGAGACGAAAATGATATATATCACTTATTATTGCCAAATGATTTATCACCTCAAAGTAAATTGAATTTTTTCATACGAATAGTTCTTAGTATGTCTAGAACACAAAAAGCAGATTTTAAAAAGATAATTTCTGATGTTTTATTAGATATTATAGAACATAATAAACAAACTTTCAAAAAAAGAAAAGTAATATATAAAGGAACTATCGTTGTAAAAGAAATAGGAAGCGATAAAATAATTTTCAATATTAATGAAGTAGTAAAATCTGTTGATAATTTAGAAGTATATGAAACAGAAACTTATTTTACAAAAACTAGTGGAAATACTGTTATAGTGTCTTACAAAGATATTGAAGGTTATGCTAAAACATATGACAATAGTTACATATATAAATATGAAGAAGAAGAAGAGATTTTTGAAGAAATGCTTTATTTTACCGTTCAAGACATTATGGAAAAAGTTTTATTATATGGTGACATCTATAAGGATGAAGCAAATATAATGGATACTTATGTAAGTTTGACTGGTTACGGAAATTTATTTAATGGACCGCCAGCATTGAATTTTGATGAAGAATTATTATGGACAGTTGATATGGGTGAAGAAACACCTGACGATTTAGTTGCAATTATCTTACAATCATTAAATATTGTTCAGTGGAATTCTATTTTAAGTCCTATGAATAAAGCCCGTAAGAAAATGATAATATTCGATGAGGTACACCAGATATTAGCTAATGTTTCTGATACTGGTCCGGCTGAAGCTATTGGTTATATGTATAGAACGATTAGAAAGCATGGTGGTGGAATACATATTTTATCACAATCGTCTGCCGATATTTTTAAAAATAGTGATGAAGTTCCGACTGAATTATTAAATACATTTAATGGTATCAAATCTAATGCTATGTATAAATATATTATTGGTATAAATTCAGATGACGCAAAACGTTCTCAAGAAGATTTTCAATTGACGGATGCAGAAATTGCAGAAATAGTTAATGTTAGTGAGAAAAAATCAACAGTGGCTTCAATGCGTGGAATGATATATATTAAAACAAAAGCATTTAAAGGATTTTTAAATGTTATTGCTACACCTACTATTTATGCTATCGCTACAACAATGAAGGAAGAAAAAAACTTACAGGAAGCGATAGAAAAGTTTGTAAAAGAAAATGAATTAGTTAAGGGATTATTTATAAATTATGATATTTCTGATGACGTGAAACAGAGTAGTATTATCACTTCTATAAAGATAGTTATATTTAAAACACTTTTTCCAAGAGGTATATCTTCCGTTTATCAATCTAAGGATATATTTTTAAAGAAACATATAGATAAACAACCTGACGGTGTAGATAAATATAAAGAAGGATTTAAAGATTTCTTATATCAGACGAATAACGAAGAAAGATTTAACGACTTAGTGAAAAATGAAATTAGAAAACTAGAAGAACAATTATTATAGGCTTAAATAAATAAATATATTAAAAGCTTATAATAAAATAAAAAAGGATATAAAATGGAAGAATTATTACCAGAAGCTATAACAAGAATGGATGGCACTAACCCAACTTCTTACTTAGAAGGTTCAAAAGCTGCTTACGAAATAGTAAAAGATGCACTACCTAAAAATGCTAAAATGTTAACTTCACAAAATGGAAACACAAAGCCTACACAAAAATCTAATAATGGACCTAAATAATTTCATAAATTAAGCTCTTATAAAGTATTTTTTAATTAAAATAAGATAATTTTAAAATACTTTATAAGGCAACAACAATGAAAGACTTCAATGTCAATAAAATACTAAAAGAAAACTTATTAAAAACTATAGAAGATAAAGGCTATGCAAATCTTTTACTTTTTGATACAGAAACAACAGGTATAGAAAAACCTATATATATTACACAAATAGGTTATATCCTTTTAAAAATCACGATACAAAATAATATCCTAGAATTTGAAGAAATACTAGAAAAAGAAATAGATTATTATGCACCTAAAAGAATTGAACCTATGGCTGTATATGTAACTAGTATTATTCGTGAAGTAGATTTAGCTGATAAAGTTTATATGGAAGCTATTAATAAGATATATAAAGAAAAAAATGCAAAATCAAAAATCAAAAAAATATTTGAACAAGAAGATGCAAATGTTTTAACAGAAGAATTAGGCTACTTCAAAGTAGAAGATATAGATATTATTAAATCGGAAGACGGTTCTACTTATGAAATAGATTTTTCTTCCGGTCATAATTTATTTGAGTATGATTATAAATCTGTTTTAACTGCTACATATAATTTAGAAACTAAATCAGATACTGTATTTGATACTCTATATTATAATATGAACGCTACAAAGACTAATGGGGATAGATTATCTAAAACTAAACAGGGACGTAACTTAAATAATACAGTATCTGATATTATTTCAAAAATAAAAGATACGGAATATTTAGGCGAGATAGAAAAATTAATGGCAGAAAGAGAATTGGCACACTCTGCTTTATTAGATATAAAAGTAAATTTAATTGCAACAAAATATCAAATGCAAAAAATTATAGATATTGATTATCCAGTGATTGATAATAGTAACAATAATACAAGAACATATGGAAAAGAAGATATATTATATTTAGAAACTAATATGTCAAAAAATAATATTATTACAATTAATGAAATTATAGATTTTTCAAAAGAAAATGAAATAAAGAAAGTTATTATTGTTGATAAATATTGGAGTAACAATGTAGCTTATTTTGATAATTTAAAAAAACACGGTATTACTATGTATATGGGATTAAAAGTATTGAACCTGGACGATAAGTTAGAATATGACTTGATAATGACTAATACAAGCGATTACAGACATATAATGGCTATTGTAAATGATTTTTCAACAATTAATAATGAAAAGTTAAAAGATATAAGAGACGAAACCAATTGTTTAGTAATACCTTCTTCGAAGATGCCAATCCCTAAATATTATTCAAGTGAAGATAGGGACATTTTTTATTCTATAACTTCTGCATTAGATAATGACGTTATGACGCTACAAGAAAAAGAAATATTTGTAAAGGAAAAATACGAGGACTTGTCACTATTGTCTGGTTTTTTTACTTCTGATGTGAAACAAAAATGGTTACAAGACCAGTTGGTTGAAAAAGAATTTGAAGAAATAGATTTCTTTTTTTATGAAAAATTAGAATTATCCGCGTTCCCACCTTTAACAGTGTTATCTGATTTTGTAAAGGTAGAACCTGTGGATATAACTGGTTATATCGACGCCTTAATGTCTTTAATTAATGAATTATTTTATGATGGAAAAGGTAAAAATACTTTAGAAAAAGTTTTAAAAACGACTTCATTTACAACCAAGAATTATGAAGATAGAATAGAAGAGGAAATTACAGTTTTAAAATCGACTGGAAATAGTGATTATATAAAATATTTTTTCTTAATGTATAAAAATAGATTAATTGTTGAGGATGAATTAAATAAAGGTGAAGAGGATAATACCTTAAAAATAGATGCCTATGGACCAGGCCGTGGTTCTGCCGCTGGAAGTTTAATAGCTTTTATATTGGGTATCACGGATACAAATCCACTTAAATATGATTTGCTTTTTGAGCGTTTTATTAATCCTGAACGTGTAAGTATGCCGGATATTGACGTTGATATTCAAGATAAAGACTTGTACTATAATATTTTATCAAAGTATTATAATACTGTAATGCCAAATATAATGGATTACTCTAAACCTCCTTTTGATGTATATTCTTCTAATATGATAGAAAAATATATTAAACCAAAAGAGGACTTTGTAGGGAAAATTAGTGCTATATCTTATACTACTAAAAAAACTATATTAGCAAATATTGTACGATTATATGCTTTACCTTATTTTGTGCAAACAACTGTTTCAAGAGAATTTATAGAAGATAAAGAAGTTACTTTGTATGATAATGTTATGAATTCCAGTGTTCGGTCTGAAATATCACAAATATTACAAGAAAAAGAACTAGAAAAATTAGATAAATATGGCGTAAAAGGTAATAAATTATTTGCGAATTATGGTCTTCATGCTGCTGGAGTTCTATTTTATCCTTATCATGCAGCAGTTATGACTCCTTCATTAGGCGGAAATGTAACTATATGGGATGGAAATTATATAGAAGAAATGTTTCTAGTAAAAATGGATTATTTAGGTTTAGCTACAAAGGCAGCCATTGATGAAATAAGAAAAAAAATGTTTCAAGCTGGACATGGAGATTCCATATTTAAAAATAATGACCAAGAATTAGACGACCCTATAACATTAAAGGCAATGTATGAAGGAAAAACTTCTATGACATTTCAAATGGAAAGTGCTTCTGCTAGAAGAATCTTAAATAAATTAGCCCCGCTAGTGTTTGATGATATTGTAGCTGCAAATGCATTAAATCGTCCTGGACCACTAGGTTCTGGTGCTGTTGATGATTATATTTCTGCATCGATTGAAGAGAAAAGAAAAAAATACGGTTTTAAATATTATAGTCGGGATGAAATTAAAGAAAAGACAAAAGAAGAAATTAAAGTGTTGCAAGACAAGATTAGATTTAATATGTCACAAAAATATATTATAAAGAGTGACGGTTCTAAGATATCTAATTTATTAAAAGGTAATAATCATTCCTTAGAAGATACTGATGGAAATATATACTATATTAACGAATTAGAATTAGTTAAGTTAAATGTTAAAGGTGAAGAAGAAAGAATGGGTATCCCAAAAGAATTTCATATGGGTTTTGATTTAGTATTATTAGCTGACAATGTAATAATGAATCTTTTAACAGCAGAACCTTATTTTAGTTCGACTAAATTTACACAAAAAATACATGATATATATTCTAATTTAGAATATATGGATGATGAAACAGAGTTATATATTCTAAATAAAGAGCATGAATGTAAAACACTAGAAGATTTTAATTCAGCTCTCTCAAATAGCCCAGAATTTTATAATTATTTAAAATTAGAAGAATTCGATTATGATTATGAAAAAGTATTAGAAGAATTATCATTTAAAGATAAAGAAATTAAAAAAGCTATCTATGATGAAATATCTTCAAATCAAGATAGGGATGTATTAAAATACCTAATATCTGATTTTGGTAATTTAGATAAGGCAAAAACAATAGGAATGGAACAATATATAAAGGAATATTTTGATAAAGTAAAAGATATACATACTAATCTAGAATATTCAGGCGGTCTTCCTATATATAAAAGAATTAATTTAATGTTAAAAACTTCTACTGAAGATGCATTTAGGAGTAAAATTTTAGAATTAGAAATGAATATTAAAAATCATCCTATTTATTCATTTTTAACATATGAGACTTACAAAACAATTGTATATCAAGAACAAATTATGAAAATATCTATGAATATGGCTGGTTATACAAAGGGTGAATCAGATAATTTAAGAAAAGCGATTGCAAAACAAAAGAAAGATATGATGAACTTACATAAGAAAAAGCTAATAGAGGGACTGACTTCTTATACAGGTGATTTAAGATATTTGAATGATTATATGCATTTAATAGTCCGTGATAACAAAGATGGAACTTTTGTTGTTACTAATACACGAGATAATAAAAAAACTATCTTAAAAGGTCATATATTAGAAGATGGTAATATTATTTATACGGAAGAAAACGAAGAGCTAATATCGAAATTCTCTAATACCATTGGCGCTTTGAATAAAAATAAAGCACCATTATTAACAAATATAGAGGCAAGATATTTATGGGAAAAAATAGAAAAGTTTGGGGAATATGCTTTTAATAAATCACATTCTGCTTCTTATAGTATATTATCTTATGAAACACAATATTATAAAGAACATTTCCCTTTGATAGCTTATTCAGTATTGTTAAAATACGTTCCAGAAAAACATAAGCAATCTTTATTAACAGAAATAAAAGAAGCCAAGATAAAAATTGACTTACAGAAAGTAGATGGTGATATTAGTATAGATTATATTTATTCACAAGATAAAAACGCAATATTGTTACCTATCTCACACGTAAAAAGTTTAGGTAGTAAAGATTTATTTCCAATAATACCATTAGTAAAAACGTATGATACTTCTAATATCGAAGAATTTATTATCTTAATGGGTTCTATCCCTAAAAAAGTTTTGGAAACTTTTGGTGTTTTAGGAATGTTTACTGACAAAACAGGAAATTCTGTTATATCACAAGTAGAATGGTATTATTCTATGGAATATGATGAAGAAATGAAAAAAGAAAATAAGAAACATATACCTGTTATTGTAAAACAAATTTTAGAAAAAGCTTTTAAGGCAACAGATTTTCAAAAATTATACAAAGCCTTTTATAAAGATTATAAAGTGGAAAACCAAGACCATTTTATGTTATTGAAAGATATAAAGTTTTTAACTGATTTATATATGTTTGATAATATTAAGAAATCATTTAATGTAGATGAAAAGGAAAGTGGCGGTGAGAAATATATGGAAGAATATCAAAAATTATATATTAACATTTCAAAAAAGATTAATACATTAAAAGTTACTGAAGAATTTAAAGATTATTTAAAAGAAAAAATAGATAATGAAGAATACACTTTTTTTGAAGATTTAGAAATGTATGATAGCTTTATAAAATTTAGAATTGCAAAGACTAAAGAATTATCTTTATTTTTAAAAGAAAAGATTTTAGAAAAGAAAAAAGAAAATTTATTAGAAGATATTATAAAAAAAGGTTTAGAAGGTGAAAAATCTTATAAATATGATTTAGAAAAAGAATATTTAACCTTACCAGATGATATGCAACAAATTTTATATGAAGCTAAGTTAAAAGAAGGAAATCCTTTTATAGCTACACCTAACTATAAAAATAGTAAATTAATTCCTTATATAGAACTAGATAATTTTACGGATAGAGAAGATAAATCTAATGATACAAAGCAATTTCGACAAATGATGAATATATCTGAGAGTATTAATAAATCAAAAGGAACTTATATAAATGTAGTAATAATTACTGATTATATGCCAAAATGTAATAAGGAACATTTATATGCTACGGTTGGAGCACATGGAAAAATGACTATGAAAGAACATTTTGAAAATGTATTTAATGCTATACCAGAAGAAGAAAGAGAATATATTAATCCTGTATGGATATCATTGTTTGATAAAATAAAGGATGAAGTAGAAATAGAAGACGAAGAAACAGGTATTTCTTTATTAAATAATCAAGAATATGTAGATAAAAGAATTGTAGAAGTTTTTGAAAAAATAATAAAGAGCGGTGTTTATCATATTATTTTGGCAATGCCACAGCGTTCTGTGTTACGTGAAAAAATAGTAATGCAACAATATAAAACATTTCAAAACAAAAATGGTACAAAATATATTAAGTATAGAACAAGCGATGGAATTATTATAAATAACAAGCTAGTAAGCTTCACAGACGGTATTTTTCCTTATACTTTTATAGAAGATATGTATATTAACAGAGCACAACAATTACTAAGTGTTACAGGTAATGAAGTCGATTTTTTAGAATATATGAAGGAACAAAGAAAAAACAGTAAAAAAAATTAGAAAGAATTAACTAGAAAATATGTTATAATAAAAAAATAACAATTACTAGGAGAAAGAATGTTAAAAAAAATGTTAAAAATGAGTTTATTATCGGCTACGTTACTATTAGGTGCTAATGCAGCAAGTTTAAATATAAAAGCAATGGAAAATTTGCCAATTTTAAAGAACAATAATGTTGTTGTTTCAGATACGTTAGATTTAGGTGACGTTATATTAGTTAAATCAGTTGCTGGTGCAAATAAGCAACCATTTCAATTTTATATCTCAAAAGATTTTAAAGTTATCGTAATGGGTCAAGGTCTTGATGCAACAACAGCTGCACCAATAAAATTTCCAATATCTGCAAAAATGGTTAAAGGCAAGGAAGCTTTTAGTTATGGAACAGGTAAAGAAGTATTATACGTATTTACAGACCCAGATTGTCCTTACTGTAAAAACTTTGAAAAAATGATACCAGCTTTAAAAGACAAATATACTTTTAAAATATTTTTACTAGCATTGCCAATGCATCCAAAAGCCCCAGCAATGATAGATTACATATTAAATGCTGATAATGGTAACGAATCATTTGCTAAATTATTAGAAGTTGCTAACGGAACTGCTAATTATGGAAATAATAAAATGACAGTTAAAAAAGAAGCAGAAATTAAAAGAATAGTTGCTGAAAATAAAGCGGTAGCTACAAGTATCGGTCTTGAAGGAACACCAACAGTGTTAGATAAAGATATGAAAATGGTTAGATGGGATTTGCTAAAAGCAAATTAAATAAAAACTTAAAATATCCTTTTATAATAATATAAAAGGATATTTTATGAAACTAGATGGACAATATATAACTACTACACAACTCACAGAAATAAAAACACCAAATTTCAATCCAAAAAATATTAATTCTTATATAAATACGCAAAGACATTTATACGAAAAAGAACACGCAATAAATGAAGATATTATTGAAGATATGACAATATCACAAGAAGAAAATCTTATTACTAAGAAAAAACGTTCTAATACAACAAAAATACCAAAACAAAATGGAACTAAAAGTTAATAATGGAAGATAAAAAAATAGAAGACAATATTGATAAAGTTTATCAGAATCTTTACAATACTTATTTATTAGATTTAAGAATTAACAATATCGAAAAGAAAATATACGATAAAATCAATGAAATAAAGTATCTGCATAATGTAGCTACATATAATACGGATAAAATAGATATTATATATAATGAATTTGATATAAACAATGTTGAATATACAGATATAGAACAAGATGAAATCAGAAAAATAAGAACAACGAAATATTTAGTTTTTTTAACTATAAAAAAGAAAATAAAAGATTTTGCTGGTATTAAAATAAAATTAAATAAATTATTACAAAAGAAAGAAAATATGAACTTTATATTACAACTATCTATACCAGTATTATTTTTCATATCTTTATTTGTAGGAGCTATTAAATAATGAATGCAAATACTGTAAATATTAAATTATCAAAAATGAATTATAACTTAGAAGACTTTATTAAGGTACAAAAAGAATTGTTAGAATATGACATTTCTATATTAGAAAAATCTGTTTCTAATATAGAAAAAGAAGTGTATTTAAAAGCAGAAGAAGACGACAAACGTATTTCTTATTTAAACCATGAACTTATTTTAATAAATGAACAAGTGGATAATATGCTATATGTAGAAAGTGTTAAAAAGAAAAAAACTATGGAATATATTAATGCGCATTTAAAAGCAATTAAAATGATAGACAAAAAAAACTATTTAAACAAATTGTATGAAAACTTAATAAACCAAAAACGTAATAAAAAATTAATAATTTTAGAAAAAGAAATTACAAAAAATTATATAGATAACAGAAAGAATATTAAAATAAATTATATAATAATAGCTTCCATATATATTATTTTAGGTCTTTCATACTATTTAAAATTATTAAATATTTAGCTCTCTGCTTTATATTACTCTTTTTCACAATATCTAATAATGATTTATCTTTATATTTTGATAAAATAAAACCTTTTTTTATCAATTTTTTAAAAGCTTCGAAGTTATCAAATATTATTGAATAATGAATAGGTGTTTCACTAAAATTATTAGTATATTCTTTATCACTTTTAATAATTAATTCATCTAAGTATATATTATCACATTTATTAATAATACATTTCATTAATAAGGTAATGCCTTTATGATTAGGTATATTAATATTAGTATTTTTTAAATTTAAATTTATCATAAATTTATTAAAATCTTTATTTTTAATATTGTAATCAATGGATTTATTTATCATTAATGGATTTGTGTATTTATAGTTACGAACTAGTGGGGAATTACTTTCTAATAAATATATATATAAAAAGCCAAAAACAACCAATAGATTAAAGAATATAATATATTGGATAGGTTTTAGTTTTTTATGCATTTTTTAGTCCATTCTTTGGTCTTCTATGACTACTATAATATCTTTAGAGCTAGAAGGTGCTACATTAACATCATTTATGTCATACCAAAAAGATATATAATTGTTAAAAGCGTTCTTAAAAAAATTAGGATTTAATTTAAAAGTTTTATCACCATAATTTTCAATTGTTAAATTAAGCATTACTATTTCTGTTTCTGTAATACTATCTATTTTATCTTCACCCTTCGCGCCAACAATTTGAAATGGTTCTGAAACGACTGTTCTAAGTATAATACTGATTTTTCGTTCTTTATCATTTAATATTAGACTATCTATTTTTTCTTCTATTGCTAATTGTTCTATATGTGCTTTTGTATTTGTTTCTAATCTATCCACTATCATTTTAATAGATTTTAAAACTTCCTTTTTAGATATTTCTCTAACATTTATTTTTTTATTAAAATATTTATTTTTTAGCTCTTTTATTTTTTCTTTTTCTAATATTTCTAACTCTTCTAAAATATTAATTTCATTATATTTTTCTTCATTTAATCTAGTAGAAAAAGAAATTCTTACCCATTCACCATTCTCTAATTTAACTAAAATTTCTTCATTCTTTAATAAAGGGGAAAGACTTCTTAATTTTAATAAATTAGCACCACCTTGTGCTATTTCACTTTGATTAAGAATTTTCAGTGTAGGTCCAGAAATAAATTCTGGCCATATTATATCTTCTATTGGTTTATAGAAACTTATAAGTACAGGATTACTAATAGGAATGTTTATAAATAGTGTTTCACCAGTATTAATAAGGTTTAATGGTGAAGTATTTGCATTTTTTAATTCGCTTAATACTAATTCACGCATTTCTGCTTTTGTTTTACCTTTTAACTTTCTTTCTAAATTAAGAGACATTTTACTACGAGTATTATAATTATTTTTTTTTCTAGCTGGTCTGCTACTTTGATAACGTTTTTCAACACTATTTTCTTTATAGGTGTCAGCAACTGTTGTTACTTCTGTATTACTAACAGAAGGTGATTTTTTACCCCAAGCGTGAAGTTGCCCAAAAGAGCCTAGTGTTAAAAGACCACTAATTAAAATATTTTTGTTCATTCTTAATCCTTATTTTATTTTTATTTCGTTATTGATAATAAGTTGATGATTTCCAACGATAATTGTTTTCCAACCACTATTTAAAATCATATCTACGTTTCCATAACTTCTTAGTTCTTCACGTGTATATATGGTATATATTCTAGGTTGTTTAAAATAAACCTTTGGAGGTTGATTCTCTTTAAAAACAACTCTTGTATTTTTTCTTATCTTATTAATTCTTTCTATATTTTGTTCTTTTTCTAATTTTAATTTTTCTATTATTACATCTGTAACTTCTAAATCTTTACTAAAATAACTATCTAAATTAATACCGTCTGCAATTAAAGAAAATATTCCACTTGCAATAATTAAACTTACTTTTTTCATCTAAAATCTCCACCCTACTGATAAATTCAACTCGTAAAAGTTGTCGTAAACACTGTCTTCAGTTGTTGTATCTTTAAGATTTTTATCTCTTAATAATACACCAGCCCAAATACTCATACTTTCTGTAAACATAAACCCGGCTCTAGTTGCTGCAAAAGGTTTTAAGAAATTAGTATTAGAACTTTCTGCAAAATTAACTCTTAAACCTCCACCAACTAAAAGGTAAAATTTACCTACTCTTCCATTTAACATGTCTTTATACAAAGCCACATCTATTAAGTTGGCTAATGTTGTTTCTAAATAATATTCTGGTTTTTCTTCTGTAATACCGAAATATTTCATTGGTATTACAGTTAAAAATCTAAGTCCGTATGTTAAATCGTCACGATTAAATATACTTTCTGGGTTTTCCACGAGTGTTCCATCTGTATTACTTGTTCTATTCGTATTAATAATCTTTTTATAAGGGGCATAATTAACATAGGCACTAACAATAGTATCCCTTGCTCTGCTTTCTGCTAATATATCTTCATAATTTCTATATTTAACTTTTGTTCCGTATTTTAATTCAGCATAACTTTTTTTATTTACAGCATTAAACAATGCTTTATTCTCAGTATATGTATTTCCATTAATTACTACTTTCTTGTTTTTATGGCTTTTTCTTATTTCTAAGGGGCATAAATAACATTGCGAACTTTCATTCTCTTTCATCTCTTCATATTTATGTTTAAAATTATAATAATGAAAAGAGTTTGCTACCAAGCTACTTGTTAAACAAGAGAAAAGAATTATTTTTTTATACATTTAATCTCCTAACTTTTACTAATATTATAAAAAAAACTATTGCTTTTTTTTTCAGATAAGTCTTTTATTCTAATTTTTCATAATTTGGTTATAATTCAGTAAACGAAAAGGAATTTAATATGGCAGATAATAAAAATCAAAAAAAGTATTCAGACTTACATAATAATAGACGTTATGGTTTAAGAAAATTACATGATATGAATATGAGTAATGAAGAAAAAAAGAAAACAGAAAAAATATTAAAAGATGCATTTGAAAATATAGGGAAACCTTTTTCGCAAAGAAAAAGAAAAGAAGTGGATGAAGTGACAATATCTTCTAACCCTTTTAAAGTATTAGCTGATTTTGTATATACAACAGATTTTGATGAAATTATTGATGAAGTTTATAAAGAAATTTATGATGAAGCACAATCTAATAAAACGATTAGTGCAGAAGCTGAAAAAGAATTAATCATTAAAAAACTGAAAGCGAATGGCAGATTAAAACAAATATACAAAACTAGATTTCAAAAGTATGAATCAGATAAATCTTGGAAAGGTATGGGAGATTTATTTTTCGATTATACGGCAGCTGTCTATTCAAAAAAATCAAGTGTAAAATTAACAAATGAAACAAAAATATTAAAATATGAAGCGTTAGTAAATGAATTAACAAAATATAAAGATAAATCAGGTAATACAAAGATATCAAAAATAGAAATAAAATTACTACAAATCTTTCTTGAAGATAATCCACAATATGCAGATGAGTTAAAAAGTACCAAGGAAACGCGTGAAAAGAATAAAGAAAATTCTGAAAGCGAAGATAATATAGGTGCGATAAATAAGAAATTTTACGTATTTAGAGATAAATATATGAAAAACATAGCTTCATTATCAGAATCTGGACCGACAGATAATTTACCATTTAAAGAAAGACAATTGGTAAATTTATATAAAATAGAAAAAGATAAAGACACACGTGGATTTAAAGAAATTAATGAAACTGAAATGTTAAAAGCGATGCAAGTTGTTTATTCTAAAAGTAATAAACAAGAGGTATTAAACTCTTTAGAAAGTCATTATGTAGTTAGAAACTATTTGGGTGGTGCTGATTTCTTATCTAAATCTTATAGTGAGCAAATAGGTAGTATTAAAAAGACATTTGAAAAAGAATATATAGCTAAATATTTTTCATCTTCTGAACTTTTCTATAATGATATAAAAGAAGAATTACAAGAAAAATTAAAAAAGATGTTAGATTCAAAAGACATATCTGATGAAGAAAGAATAGAACTAAATGCTTTTTTAACGAATGATAATATATTATTATTAATATTGGATAATGATTTAATAAATTTAGAATTAAGACAATCACCGCCATTTAATAATTATGACGACGAAAAAACTATTTCTATTTATCAAGAATTAAATAATACTGTTCATGGTTATATTAAGAAAAATAATTTTAATTTTCAAGATAAGTTATTAAGTTCATTAAAAACAGACAATGACTTTATAGAGGATTTATTTAATAAAGAAATAGATTCAACTGTATCTACTATGGGGTATCAAAAACATTTATCTGAAGTTAATTCAGGAACACAGGACCATAAATATGTTAATGTAGATTTAGAAAAAGATAATGTTGCAAAAATGCAATATGATTACGCAAATGAAACTGTTGCTACTGTATCTAGGTCAGAAGACCAGTTAAAGAAGTTAATTGGAGTTATTTTCAAAGAAATATCAGGTTGGGATTCAGGTAGAAAGAAATATCTAAATATGCCTCTTGATGAATTATTATCAGCTATTTTAGATAATGGAACAAAAAATTCAGATAGTATAGTTTTTCAAGATTTAAATAAAATATTAAAAATGTCAGGTTATCATTCAATGTTATCTAATTGGTCGAAAGATTTAAATAGTCCAGATAAAAAAGTTATAAAACGTGACTTACGAACTACTGAATTAAAAGAAAATTTTTATGATAATGATGTAAATAGAGACGTATTTGGGACTTATTTTGATTCTTTAATGGTTAGAAAAGAAGGAATTAAATCTGCTGAAGTAAATATGTTTTCTGATTTTCTATTTGAATTAACAAATGAATTTTCAGCAGAAATAGGTGAATTTAAGCTTCCTACTAAAGAGATACATAATTTTCCAAAATTTTTATCAGAGATAAGGGAAAAGGTTTCAGATAATAGACGTTTATTATATTATATTGATACTTTGTCAGAAGATATTGGCGGAAAAAGAACACAAAATTCTTTTATGGATAAAATAGGAAAAGACGAATTCAATCTATTATCTACTGAATTAATGTCTGTAAGTACAGCAACAGGACAAAAATCGAAAGTTACTAGTGTTTTAAATAAGATAAATGGAATGCCTACGTTAAATAGTTTAACTATGGGTAGATTAGAAAAAGAATATTTACCTGAATATGGTGCGAATGATTCATTTGACTTAGATTCCGAACATAATTATTATCAAAAACTAGAAGATAAAAAAATGTCTAGAATTAATTCTGAGATAGAATTCTATAAACGAAAAGAAACAGATAAAGATAAATTAGATTTAGCAACTTATTCACATTATCAGAATCTTCCTGGTTATGAGTATTTAAAAGAAATACCATTTGAAAAATTTATGAAAAATGAAAGTCATGTAATTAGTTTAAAAAGTATTATTAAGCAAGATTATGAAATAGAAGAAATGAAAGAACTAAAAATAACACCTGAAATTTTTATGTATGTAAAAGAAATAGAGGACGGAACAGGGCCAACACATAGTTTTTTAAATAGGCTTGAATTTAACAATGTTTTTGGAAAAACGTCAACATTGGAAAAACAAGAAATTGCAGACATAAGATTGAAAATACAGAAAATAATATATTATGAAAAGCAATATTCTAATAATTTATATACAAGAAAATTATCAGAATCTGCAAAAAAAGAAAATAAAGAAAATAAAATTTTAACGGTTCAAAATGGTGATGGATATACTACTATTAAAAATTACAAATTAACTTCTGAGACTTCTAATTCAATTGATTTCAATGGTAATAATTATCCTTTAACCAATGGTTCAGAACATTTACCAGAAGTTACTATGGAATACTCTATATTAGAATATATAGAGGCTATGAAAGCATTAGGAAGACCTGTTAAAGTAGAAAACTATTTAATAGAAAACTATTATTACTCTGGAAAAAGTGAAGAAAAGCTAAAAGAAATAGAAAATAAATTTATAGAAATACAAAATAATTTAGATGGTGATATAAAAATAAATTATAAAAACCCAATTATGTTAAATGAAATAGGAAAAAAAGAAATATCTGAGATATATAATCCAGGTGAAAAATATTATATGTTATATGAGCTAAAGCGTTTATCAGAGAAATATACATTTGATATAGATTATGAAACTTTTAAAAAGTCAGAAAAATATAATGATTTTAATTATACATTAGAAGAATTTGAAGATATAATGATAGATAGTAATGGAATAAAATATATAGCCGAATATACTAATAATAGTATTGATATATCACATTTTACAAGTGAAGAATATATAGTTGAAAATAATGAATTTGATACACCTATTACAGGACATGAAAAAGCACTTTATAGATATCATAAAGAATTTTCTATGGACTCTACGTTAAGTGCTTCTGAAAAAGCAAATGCAATTTTTGCTCATATAAAAAAATATTCTACTAGTTCTAATCTAAATTCTGTTCAAGAAGAAAATTTAATTAATTTCTATCATGAATTAATAGAAGGTGAAAAAAGTATAAAATCAATAGACGCTACTTTTTATTATAAGGTGTCTAATTCAAATTCTAAGGGACCAAATGAATTAGAAATAAATAAAAAAGATATTAGTTTTAATAAGGTATTGTCTGAAACGAAATTAAATAACGTTTATAAAATGGAAGACGGAAAAATATATTTTATCAATAAACAAGTAGGAATACATAAAGAACTGAATGATTTAAGTGAAGAAGAAATAAATACTATAGTAAAAACTCTTTATCACGGTAATCGTGCTTTATTTGAAAAAGAAATACCATTTGATTTAAGAGAAAAAAATAAACGTGCTGAATACCAAGATTATTTCTTTAAAACACAAAAGAAAGATAATGAAAATTATATGATTAATAAAATGGCACATTCAGACATGAGTGAAATTTATTCAAAAAGAAAAGAATTTAATTTTGTTGGTAATAGAATGCGAACTAATTTCGATAATGAATTAGAAATTAGTGTTCATTCAGAAGAAGAAATAGAAGCATTAAAAGACTATATTGATAAAAAACGTAACTATAATAGAAATAGAGAAAATAAGAAATTAGGTAAAAATGATAAACTTGATAAATTTTACAATATATTAGATAAATTAACAGACCCTTCTTCATTAACGCCGAAAGAAGAAGAAAAAATAAAAGAGGGTGTAGCACACGGTTTTATTCCTGATTATAATAAAGAATCTTATTTAGATTATGCTGGTTATTATTTAGAAAAAATAGGATTAGTTACAGTGAAGCAAGTGGAGGCTGATAATGGTAATCCTAATATAATTAAATCAGACGGTGTTTTTAAAATATACACTATGAGTACTAAATTTAAAAACGAAGATGGTAAAATGGAAACTTTTACTTATGAATTAACACCAAGTGATTTAAAAACAGTAGTTGAAAATTTCGACCCTAGTGAGTTGGTTAAAAAAATGTTCTTAAACAAGGTATATACTAGTTACTTAGAAAAAACTGGTCGTTTAAAAGATATAGAAAATACTTATCAAGAAAAAGTAACTGATTCTTACGGTTTATTCGAATTTAAAAGGTTAAATGGTTCGAGTTCTTATAAAGAAGCATTAAATTTAATTAATAAAAATAGGTCCAATATGAATATTGAGACAATTGAAAAATTAAATAAAATAATGGCTTCAAAAGATATAGGATATATAACTGTTGAAATGAATAAAATATTACAAAATGCAGAAAATGTACAAGAGAAACCTAATTTAGAGATGTCAAATAGATTAATAACAATAAATGAAAAAATGTCTAAATTCTTTAGTAAATATAGTGATTCTTCAATTCTTCATGATACTTTAAAAAGATTTATAGCCGGAACAGGACCAGGTTCTACTAATCCTGAAAATGTAGAAGAAAAAAATAAAATAACAAACGAATTATTACATAATAATAAGCTCCAAAGTAAAAGTAATTCATTTGGTGAATTTGATTTTATTATTTATATTAGCTCACACTTAAATGATATAGTGGAAACAGAAGAATATAAGAATAAACCAAATATGGCAGAAAAGATGAAATATTTAAGAGAGCTTTATCAAGAAATGGTTAAGTATTCTACTGATAAAGACGTTGAAAGTTTGGATACTAAAATGGAGACATTTAAGGATATATTACAAGAAGAGACAATAGAAAAACACGGTCAATCTGCTTCTACAAACAGTGGTATATTTAGTAATAAAACTTATGCCGAAGACCAAACACAAGAAATAGAGGAAAAATCCGAAAACACTTTTAATATAAAGTCACATATGAAATCAATATTTTTAGATTTCCCTAATGAAGAAATAGAAAAATTGTTAGATACACCTAATATTACTGTCGAAGAATATACAAAAATATCTATAAAATATTTAAAGAAAGTTATTAAAAAATCATTAAATGTAGATGAAGAAACTAAGAAAAAAATAAAAGAAGTTTTAAGTTTAGAGAAGAAAGCATCGAAAGAATTCGATGTTACGCCAAGTAAAAGGTAAATAAACCTTTTGCTTATATTATATATGTAACCTTAAACGTTAAAATATAGTCTAAAATGATTTATAAAGGTATTTGTATTACCTTTATAATTTAAGATATTGTTTTTGTTTTTTCTATAACCATTTTCTTGGTTATTTTAATGGTGTCATCTTTATAGTCTTCGATAATAAACATTATATCATGTAAGATTTCATCTAATATACTTCTTAAACCACGCGCACCTAAATTTCTATTTTTAGAACATTCCACTATTTCTAATAATGCATCTTCATCAAATTCTATATTAACATTGTCTAAATTCAATAAAGTTGTAAATTGTTTAATTATAGAATTTTTAGGTTGTGTTAAAATTTCCAACATTTGTTCATCAGTTAATTTTTCTAAATAAGTAATGATAGGAAATCTTCCTAATAATTCTGGAATGATACCATATTGAATCAAGTCATTAGAATTTACATAACTAAGTGTATTTGAATTATTTTTAATAATATTAATATTTTTATTAAAACCAACTGTTTTATTTTTAAATCTTTGTTCTATGATATTTTCAAGTCCTACAAATGCACCAGCAGCTATAAATAGAATATTTTTTGTATTTATAATAACTTCTTTTTCTGTATTTAGTTCTTTTTTTAGTGTTATAGGAACTTCTTTACCTTCTATTATTTTAAGTAAAGCTTGTTGAACACCCTCACCGGCGACATCCCTAGTATTGCTTCTGTCATCTATATTTTTAGAAGAAATCTTATCTAATTCATCAATAAAAACAATACCCTTTTCAGCTTCTTTAACATTTCCATTGACTTTTTGCACTAGTTTAGAAAGCATACTTTCTACATCTTCACCAACATATCCAGCTTCTGTCAATGTTGTTGCATCAGCTACTATAAAGGGAACATCTAATAACTTTGCTAGTGTTTCAACTATCAATGTTTTACCAGTTCCACTTGGACCAATAAATAAAATATTAGACTTATCTAATTCTATTTTGTTTTCTATTTCATCATTATTGTTATAAGCTAATCTTTTATAGTGATTGTAAGCAGCAATACTTATAGTTTTTTTTGCTTTTTCTTGTCCTATAATATGATAATCTAATTCTTTTTTTATATCTCTTGGGGACAAATTAAAAGATTTGTCTTCACTACTTTGACTGATGATATCATCAATTTCTTCTTCCAACTCTTCATTTATATTAAGTTGTGCAGACATATTAGTAATATCATTGACACAGTTTAGGCATATAAATACTGTATTATCATCATCACCTACTAATATAGAAGTTTCTACTTCTGATATACCACAAAAAGAACATTTATTTTCTTTAATTTTTTTTTCCATTTATCTATCCTTTAGCTTATATATTCTTTTACAGAATTATTGTTAATATAAAAATCATCTGCTATTTTATATTCTATTTGTCCATTATTAAATCTAACGCCTTTAACGTTAAATTTATCACTGTCGATATTAAGTCTTTCACTATCATTGTTCAAAACATTGAATTTTAAAGTAAATTCACCATCAGAAGGTACGTTCTCGAAGTTTATATAAGAAATACCATTAGTCCCTTTTATATTTTTAGAATATATAGAATTACCTTGACTATCTAATAATTCTACTTTACCATCATAATTTTCAGGCATATCAACTGTAAATTGACCTGTTCCACCTAGAATTTTAACAGATGAATTATCAATAATAATGCTATTGTTAATCATATTTATATATTGGCTTTGTTCTGGCTTATCAATAGAAGATAATATATCTTCTAATGTTTCTGTCTGTTTAGTATTACTTTCAATAGTACTCATTTGAAGTGTGCTATCCAACATTTTAGAAGCGTCCATTGGTTCTAAAGGGTCTTGGTATTTTAATTCAGTTAAAAACAATTTTAAAAATTCATCATTTCCTAATTGGTCTAATTCACCAGTTGTTGTCTTTGTATTACTACTTCTTGCTGTTCCATTTATGCTGTCAAAATTAATCATATTAAGTTCCTTATTTTAGTTCATCTTGAAAATATTTAAATACCGTGCTATAAGATGCTGCTTCATTAACTCTAAGTGCGAACTTTTTTTCAAATAACATTATTTCGGCTCTTGCAATAATTCTATTATTAGAATATATATCAGCGCCATCACTTGTAGATTTGTCTAGTTCAACAACATCACCTACTTTGAAATTTAAAAGTTCTTCTAGAGTAATATATGCATTACCTATCTTACAATCAATATTAATTTCCAAATCAAAAAACTTTTCTTCGATTTTTGCTGAAAAATCATTGAGTTGATTAATAATGTCATCACTGATGTTATATTCTTCTTCTTTATGTTTATTCATTATATTTCCTAAATTGTTATTACTTATATCTAATATTATAAATAAAAAAACTATGATTTGAAATGAAAAAAATGATTTGTGGGAAAGAATAAGATAACAAATAATTATATATCTGTTATCTTGTGTTATTATTTGTCGTCTAGGTCTAAAAAGATTGCTTCTGCTTCTAATAATTTTTGTGCATTATCTACTATTTCGGCTTGTGATTGTTCAACTTCTTTTAATCTCAATCTATTAATGTAACTCATTTCTTCTAAGAATTCATCTTTTTCGCCTTCACTCATAGCATCTAAGAATTTATTTTGTAATTCTTCATCTACATTTTTAATAGCTTTCGCAATAGTAAGTTTGTCTTCAATAGTGTTTTTAAGAACAATCATACCTTCTGTTTCAATTTTAATGATATCTTCGAAAGTAAACATTTTTTCTTTAATACTTTGCGCTAATTCACTATCATATAGTTCCATCATATCAATGGTGTCTTTTGCACTACTTCCCATTCTATTAAACATTTCTGCAACGGTTCTAGTTCCACCAATTTCTACTTTATTACTAGATAATAATTCTAATTTTTGTTCTAATAGATTAGCTATATTTTTAATAATATTCGGAGATACGTCTTGAAGATTAGCCATTCTAACAGATACTTCTAATTTCATATTCGCATCCAATTCTTCTAACGTCTCAGCAGCTCTAGCTGGTTCCATATGTGAAAGAATAATAGCAATTGTTTGGAAGTTTTCATTATCTATAAACTCTGCCAGTTGTTGTGGCTTTATTTTGCTTAAAAAGGCAAAGTAATTATTTTGTCCCATACTTTTTAATAATTTTTCCAATATTTTTTTACTTTCGTTTGGTCCAAAAGCTCTTGAAAGAATATCTTTTGCATGTTCTATTCCGCCATCAATAATATATTGATTAGATAATATAATATAATTAAATTCCTCTAATATTTTAAGCATTTCTATTTTTTTCAAAGGTTTTGCTTCAATCATTCTTTTTGTTATAACTGTGATTAATTTTTGTGGTAACTTGGTAAAAACATTCGAAGCAAAGTCATTACCCATTAACATTAAGAAATGTGCTATTTTATCAATAATATCTAAACTATCTAAGCTGATATTACTTTCATTTAACAATTCATTTATTTGCATTATATCTTCATTATTTCCATATACACTCATATTATTTCCTTTTATTTATTATCTTTTTTATCTATTAAATTCTCAATAAGTTTAGCAACAACATCTTCTTTCTCAGTAAGATTTTTATGTAAATTAGCTAATAAAACGTCAAAGCGTGTTTCGTCTTCAATACTCATACTATTAATACCAGCTAATTCGTCCTTAATTTTCTTCTCTAGCTTTAATTGTGCAATACGTTTCATTTCTGCTTCATTTTGAAGTTTATCATTCGCCTCACGATTAGCGCGTTCACGCATTTTTTGCTCTTTAAGTTTAATTAATTCATTCTCATTTTCTTCTTCATCTTCTTCGTGATTACCACTTTCAACGATTTTAATTTCACTCATTCTTGAAATAACCAGTTTATAAAATATTGCCAATATAATTAATACTAATAAGAACTTAACTATAAAACCATATTTCGAAATAATATTATCTACAAAATTCAATTTGTCTTCTAATAGGTCATTATCACTTCTTGTTTCCACAAATTTAAAGAATTCAAATCCTTCAACTGCTATCTTATCACCTCTTTTTGCATCAAAATTAATAGTACTTTTCACAAGATTTTCTATTTTTATTTTTATTTTATCAATTTGTTTGCCTTTAAAAGGTAATGTGTTGAAAGAAACAGAAGCACCTATTTTCATAACTTGTCCATAACTTTTATTTTGACTTTCACTTATTGTTTTTGATATTTCATAATTAGTAATAACATCTGTTTTTTCTCTATTTTTAATATCATTTTTTATTTTTGAAGGAATATTTGGTTTCTTTTGGATATTACTTATGGCACCAGGAACACCTTTTATATCTTTATCATTGCTAATAGTATTTTCTATTAACTCCATATTTTTTTCACTTCTAACAACGCTGTTAGGGTCAAATGTTTCTGATTTATGATTTTCTCTTTTGAATTCCATATCTATTGATACTTTTGCAGATATATTATCAATTCCACCAACTACTGGTGATATAACTTCTATGATTTTTTTCTGTAAATCTATTTCTATTTTTTTCTTGTATTTAAATTGCTCATTACCTTTTGAAAGTGAAACATCTTCTTCATTTTCTTCTTCAAGTGAAAATCCTGTTTGGTCTATAATGCTTATATTTTTAAGTTCTAAATTTGGAACAGAATTTGCAATGAATTTTTTAATACCTAAAACTTGTCTGGAATTCATTTTACTATCATTGTGCAGGGTTAGTACGACAGAAACCTTTGGAGGTTCTATTTTGTCAATAAACAAACTTTTCTTTGGTATAGCAATAGTAACTTTTGAATGTTTAATTTTATCAATACTATCTAATGCTTTTTCCATTTCACCTTCCATAGCCCTAATTAAATTAACTCTATTTTCAAATGAACTTTTTCCTAAAGACTGTTTGTCAAATACATTCCAACCTTTTTTAATGGAAGTATTAACTTGAATACTTGCTAATTTAAGTCTAGCTTTATTTGAGTATTCTGGTTTTGTAATAATTACGTATTTACCATCTTCTTCTTGTATTTCAAAAGGAATATTATTTTTTTCTAATTCTTTAATGACTTCTTTTGATTGGGATTTATCAATAACAGCTACTTCTTCATTTAATATAACTGCTTCACCCTTAAAACTCCAAGAGAAAATTAAAGATACTATAAATAAAACAGTAAATCCACTAGCAAATAATACTTGTTTTTGTTTTTTATTTAAAGCTTCGTATAATTTTAATATTTCTTTCATTTATTTTTCCTAATTTAATTTATTATATGAATCTAACATTTTCTTAAATTCACCTGTACTTTTTTGATAACTACTAATTGCTGCTTTTAACAATAAATTAGTTTTAGACATTTCCATATTTTCAATATCCAAATCTACATCATTTTCATCATTTTGAATTAAATAATTATTTTTTTGTAAAATTTCAAATTCACCATTATTAACTTCAAAGTTATCTTTTAATGAAAAATGCATATTATTTGTTTGCATAAAGTTCTTTTCGTATTTAAAGTTTTCTTTTTCTAAGGCAACATCCATCATCTTATCAAAATTAGTTGTTTTCGCTTTATACATTGGTGTATCAAGGTTCGCAATATTACTTGAAATAACTTGTTGTTTATTACTTAATTGTATTATAGCAGTTCTAAGTGTATTTAACGTTGGATTATCTAAATTCATTTCTAACCGTCCTTACCAATTTTATTATTAGATGTGCTATCTATCTGTTGTAAAGTTTTTGATACCTTACTAAGTTGTTCATACAATCTATGTGTTTCTATCATTTTAGTCATTTCAGTAACACTATTAATATTAGATGTTTCAAGTGTTTCTTGTAATATTTTATAATTATTATCTGATAATTGTATTATATCACTAATTTTTTTATTATCCACTATAAATAAATTATCACCTCTACTTTCTAAATTTTTATAATCTTCTTTAAATAATGCTATCGATTTTTCCCAATTCTGTAGATTAGTATTAACTGCTTTTAAATTATCTCCAACTACTATATAACCTTCTTTTGTTATTAAGTTTTCACCTTCTGGAGAGAAACTACCATCACGTGTTAAAAATTTTACATTTGTTTTAGGGTCTTTTACTATAAAAAATTCATCTTCAACTGTAATTGCAAAATCATATCGATTACCAGTTTGAACGAGACTACCACTTTTATTATTAGTGTAATGTTTTCCCGGTATTGGTATCATATTTAAACTTTGATTTACAAAGTTGGCACCATATACAGTATTTTTTTCTATATTTAATTCTATCTTTTTATTATATTCTGAAATTTGATTAGAAAAAGTTTCTGTTGTAGTATTTTTTTGTTTAAACGCAGTAGTATTAAGATTTGCTAAATTATTTGCAATCATATCCAACTTGTTTAATTGTTGAACCATACCACCAGTAAGTGGGTGTTGTCCTATATTCATATTATAAACCTCGCTTTTTTTATATATATTATAAAGATAACAACACCATTTTTATTATGAAAAAAAACTATATTAAAGTTTTATAATATATATAAATTAAAAACTAGGTGTAAAATAATGAGTATTCAAAAATATATATATACTAAGATAGATACTATTTTAGTTTGTGAAATCGAAAAAATGAAAGAAATTGTATATCAAACAAATTTTCATTCTATACATGACCGTATTAAGGATAATATAAAGTGTGATATAACATTATTATTTTTAATAGAAAATGGTGGAGAAGTAGAGGATTTAATTGAAAAGACCTTAACAGTTCAAGAGAAATTATTAGTTTTATCAAAAACAGTGTCTAACTTAGAACTATTTGATTTTTTATTTTTTAACTATATATTAGAGAATGAAGAAAACAAAAACGTATTTCAACAAAACACATTAGATGAAATAGAAGAAGTATATACACAATTTGTTTATAGTCTTAATACATATAGATACGATACTATTAAACACCAAACTTTTCATATTAAACAACGTCGTATTTCTAGAAAACAATTAGACGCAATGAAAATGGGATTTAAAAAATGGTATACTATCGCAGAGTTTATGGATAATAACGAAGAAGAGGAATAAAGAATGGAAGAGAATACATTTAGAAAAGATTTTTTCATAGAGATAATACAGGAAATAGATACATACTCAGCACGAAAATTATATAACTTGTATTTCTTTACTATAAAAACTTCAATACATAATCTTAAAGAAATACAATGTACATTATCAGATACAGATACAGAATTCATCATTACTATAATAGATAATAATAATGAAAAATTTATATATAAGTCAGTATTAAAAGATAAGAAAGATAAAAAAATACATAAATTTATTAAAAAATACATAGAACGTGAAAAAATTGATTATAATATAATTATAACGAACGTAATGGATGTGTTTAAACATAAACAATTAGATTTTTTATGTAAAGAATTGTTCAAAACCAAAATAATAAAAGAAGAAGAGGGTTGTAAGTATGAATTTTAAAAAAATAATAATGAGTGGCGTGGCTGCATTAGTATTAAGTGTTTCTACATTGAATGCACTAGATAGTGTATCTATTGATAAAATAGATAGAATAATGAATGATGGTATATTAATTAATAAAGTGTTAAAGTCTGATAAAAAAGTTTCTTTAACTTTATTTAAAGCTTTAACAAAAGAAAGTGAGGCAATCGCAATCTTGAAAATTAAAAATTTAACTGATTCATATATCAAAGTTAAAGATTATGTTGATTATGGTGTGGCAATTAAAACAAAACTTGCACCTTCTGAATTAACATATATATTAATAGAAGATAATATAGACGCTGTAAAAAAACGTGAAATGAGTGATAAAGAATTAGAAAAAGCATTAAAATATACTATTAAGAATGATTTTGAAGATATAACAAAGTATATCAGTAATAGTGTTAATATATATAATGTAGAACAAAATGATATGGAAATAGATGACTTTGAATTAAATAGAATATATATTAATGATTTTGAAAATTTCATATCTGGGATTAAACGTTTAGACTATTACAAATTTGTAAAAACTAATATACAAAATTCTTTATATCACGGTTACTATTTTACTGGTTACGAATTAAATAAGGATGGTAGTGCTAAACCAAGAGCTTATTACTTCATAACAGACGAAATCACTAATAAGATTAGTGTAATATACATTATCAATGATAATTTAGAATATCCTGACTTTAAAGATATTATAATGAATAAAGTTCAATAGGAAAAATAATGAAAAGAAGTTTTATATCTATATTCTTATTATCTACATTCGTATTTTCAAATGAAGTTAATGTTGATAAAATAAAAAATGTATCGGATGATGATTTTTTTACTATTGATAATGAAAAAATAGATATCAATCCTCAAGCAAAAAAGAAAAAATATATTAGAAAGAATTCAGAAAAATACGATAATATGAGTGCAAAAAAAGAAATAAATAATCCACACTTTATAGAAAATCAAAAAAGAATGATTGAAAAAAGTCTTCGTGGTAGAGAAGAGCAAGCAAAAATAGATATTAAAGTGGTGGAAAAGATAAATGGTGATGTTATTTTTAAATCTACTGAAGAAATTAATATTGAAAAGAATTTTTATACCACTAAACAAAAAGAAGAAAAAAACATTAAGTTAAAAGAAATAGAATTAGAAAAATCAATCAATAAACAGTTAAAAGATTTACTTATTAAGAAACAAACTCTTAAAAATGACTATAAAACTTATGAAATTGAATTGCAAAAAATAATTCGTTCTAGAATGCAAAATAGATATGCAGATAGAACTGTACAAGGTGCTAAACTAGAACTTTATGAAGCAAAACAAAAGTATTTATTAGATATGAAAGAGATAGACCAGAACATAAAAACACTGAAAAATTTCCCAAAAAAATCAAAAGACTATTTATTAATTTATAATAATATAAATTCTAAGAATAGATTGATAGAAGTTTCTGAAAAAGAATTTCTAAATCTAAAAAGTGATTATTATGAAAATAAACTTATTTTTAGAGATAGATATTATAAAGAATTGGAAAAATTAAAAAGAATGTATCTTAAAGATAAAAATAAATTAAAAATTTATTATGATTTAAGAACTAATACATTGATTAACAAAATAAAAGGAAGGTAAGTATGAAAAAAGGTTTTTTAATAAGTGTATTACTTAGTAGTGCGCTATATTCAAGTAGTTTCGAAATAGGTTCTAACATTAGTGGAGTATTGATAGAACAGTTGAAAACTAAACAAATCCAATATGGAAGTGAAAAATCTTCGATTGAATTAGAAATAGATTTAGCTAAAAAAGATACATTGTCAAAAATAGAAAGAGATGCAGCAAAAGAACTTGCTGACTTTACAGAAAGAAAAAATGATTTAGAATTCTTTAAAGAAAAATATTCTTCTAATATGTATGCGAAAAATGCATTAGCGCGTTTAGAGCAAGAAGAAAAAGATTTAGTTTTTATGCATGATAAATATATGAAAAATAAGACTGAAAAAATTAAGCAATTAATGGATGAAAATTATATTCCTGACGAAGTAATGTCTAAGGGTAAAAGATTATTGTCTATTAAAAAGAAAATAACGAAAATTAAAGCAACATTAAAATACAATGTAGCAAAATATCATGACGCTGTTAAAATAGCTAAGGATGAATTAAAAAAATCTAACGAATTACTATTAAAAGAACTTGCTTTATAGTATTTGAATTTAAAAGTAACTATACTAAGTATTAAATACTTAGTATAATGATAGAAATTATATTTTAATTTCTATTTCTAATGCGCTAATATCTCTATTCTCAGAGGTTTTAAACACAACATCTTGTGGTTCTTTATTATACTTTTGTATAACTTCCATTATATCTCTTTTTAAGTCATCTATAAATTCAATATTAGAAGTCCTTTCATGTGCTAGAATTAGTGTTAATCTGTTTTTAGCACTATCTTTTGAATTAGATTTTTCTTTCTTGAATAAATTTAAAATATTATGTAACATACTACTCCTTTTTAAGCTATTTTATATTGTGCTATTTTATTAAATATTTTCTTAAAAAAGCTGTCAGTACTATTTAATTTTCTATAATCTTCTTCTGTTAAAACACCACCATCTATAATACGTTTTGCAATTCTAGTATAAGCATGACTTAGATTAGTATTTTTGTCAAAGAATATTGGTTCGCCTTTGTTAGTATAAGAAATCAATTTACTTTCTTCTGGTGCAATACCAATTAAATCAATCGCTAAAATATCTATTATATCTTGAATATTTAAAGATTCGTTGGCATCTGCCATTTCTTCTTTATATCTATTAATAATAAGATATTTTTCAACTTCGCCACCATTTTTTGCTTTTTCACTTTTTGCATCTATTAAACCAATTATTTTATCAGCATCACGAATTGCAGATATTTCTGGATTAACTATAATTAAAGCTGCATCTGCTAAAACCATAGCATGCTCAAATCCGCCTTCTATTCCAGCTGGTGAATCTATTAGTACATAATCATATATATCTTTTAATTCATTTAATAATTTTTTAACTTTATCAATTTTTAAAACATTCTTATCACTTGTTTGTGAAGCTGCTAAAAAAGATAAATTTTTATTTTTCTTAAATGTAATAATAGCTTGCGCTAATTGTGAACGCCCTTCCATTACATCTATAACATCATAAACAATTCTGTTTTCTAAACCTAAAATCATATCTAGGTTACGTAATCCTATATCAAAATCAATAGCGATTACTTTTTTACCCTCTTCTGCTAATGCACAACTTATATTAGCAAGAGTTGTTGATTTACCAACACCACCCTTACCACTTGTTACTGTTATTATTTTTCCGTTTTTATTATTTTTCATTTACTACCTTCTTAGATTAAAAGTTTGAATAATTAGCATTATAACAGATAAAAAGTTAAAAATCAACGCACCAATGGCTACATTGACTATTTTCTCAATATCTAATTCAGTAAGGCCAGCTACAGATTGTGAATAATAGAACCATAAAGAAGCTGCTACTACCAATTGAATTACTGATAAAATAGAACTAGATATAATTAGATTACCTATACCATTTGTTTCGCCTAACTTATTTATAGTTGATATTATACTAAATACGATTGCAAAAAATAAAATATTTATATTGTGAAATTCTAATGAGGTAGAACTGCCTAATATAAATTCTATATTTAATGCTAACGCAGAAAATATAATAAAACTACTAGCTATTGATTTTAAATCCATATATCATTCCTTTTCCAGATTATACCAAAAAAAAGTAATTAAAAAAAATTTTTTTAAAATTTCTTATAATGTAAGTAACAACAAAAACCAACAAAGGAACGTCACCAATGAATATATATCAAAAATCACTGAATATTTTGTTTTCTACTGTGCTATTATTTAACAATGCATACGCAATAAATATATCAGTAAAAAGTGATAATACTTCACTTAAAGCGAATGTTATCAACAAAACGAAAGATGGAGAATTACGAGGGATAGAGGGAAAATTAATTAATCCGAAAGCAATACCTGTTTCCGTTAATCAAAATAAATTAGGTCATACTAATACTTATATGATAGACAGAGTAGAAGTTATTGACTCTGTAACAAATACGAAAGAAACTATTATTCAAGATTATAGTCCAGCCGCTGTTAGAAGTAATACACTAACCACAGATGAATTATTATATCATATAGAAGATAAGAAGGCAAATAAAGTAGGTTCTTCTATTAAAGGTATGCTAGGTAATAGCAGCACAGAAGATATATACGATACAACAGTATATAATGTAAAAGGAACAGATGTTAAAGAATTAAGTGAAACTACTTATACTAATATAGCAAAAGTTTATTCTACAACTAAATCTAGTATAGAAAAAGATATCACATTTAATATGGCAGAAAAATACGCTGACGTAAAAAATGCTACTTATACATGTAAATCTAATTTATATAAAGTAATGGATAAAGTTAGAATTAATACTAGAACTAGAACTTATGATTTAAATGTTAATCATACATATTCAACTGCTACAAAAAAAGATGCTTCAAAAATAACTTCTTCACGTGATATGTCAGGTAACATTTATACATATGCAAAAGGTAATATATTATCTAATAATAAAGTTATAGGAACTGTTGATTTTTTAAACAATTCAAAAGTATGTGTTCGTTATATTAATAAAAACACTGCTGCTACGGCTTGTGGTGGTGATTTTAAATTAAATAACAATGGTATTTGTGAAAAGGAAGATACTAGTGAAGATATAAGAAGAAAACATGATTATTATACTTGTAAAAGTCCTGTAAAAAATAAGTCTGGTAAAGATGTTATTTTAGTTTCCAATTCAAAAGTTGTGAATTTTGAAAATACGATTACAGAAAGTTGTGATAATCTACCAAAAAACAATGATAGAATGTTTTATAAAAGTTTTGGAAAACCTATGTGTGTGAATGAATATAAAGATGTTATAGGTATAGATAAACCAAAATATTATACATTAACTAATGAAACTGCTATTGCTAATTTTAAAGAAAGTGGTTGTATTTGGAATGTAGTAAATAACTATAAGCTGAATATGCAATCAAAATTAACTGATGCGGCTATATACTCTACTTCTGGTTCAGACGATGTAAAAGTAGGAGCACAAGATTTATTGGAAATAGGTAAAGAATATGCTTTCGTATTAATTACAAGTGGTGAAGCAAAATTATTATCAAATAATGGTGTAACAAGAAAAGCTACTTTTAGTGATAGCGCTGCTGCTAACTCTACTATTACTTATAAAGGAAGACCTTTTTCTGTATTAATGGATACAGCTAAAACGACTGTTGCAAATGATTATGAATCATATACTTATACAGATTTAATAGAAAATCCTAGTTATGCCGATATTATTAAAAATGATTTTGACGTTCAAAAACGTGAAATTGAAGATTTAATGGATACAACTAACTTTGATACTAATAGAATTTATCAAATGAATACATTAACTAAACGTGCAACAATTTATTTAAGTGGTTATTTTACTACTGCCGGGAAAATATATAAAACTGGTGAGCAATATATGGACGAAAATAATGTTCCAAGAAAAACAGCCTCTGGTATAGATTATACTAAAGATACATATTATGATACTACTAAAAAAATATTATTAGATAGAAAAAACAAAAATGTTTATTATTTTGAAGCAAATGATAATATAGATGGTAACATTGAAGGTCAAGTTACTTTTACTAAAATAGTATTACAAGATACTTTTAAATATACTGGTGGTAATTTAACATTAATTAAGAAACCAGCTGGAAATTGGAATTATAAATTATTAATATTTGACGTAAATACAATGAAAAAAACTTATGAATATATTAAATCAACTTATTATTCAAATAATAATACTGTAAAAAGTAGTTTTACATTTCATGATAGAACAGACACAAATGTAGATATTTCAACTTGTTCAAATTATGATGTATTATATAATACTTGTAATGGTAATAGACTAATGCATACAAATAAAGCAAATAAAACTTATCTATTTCAACAAGATATAACACAAGCTGTATGTGATAACTCAAAAGTTGGAGCTGTATTGTCTGAGGGTTGTAAGGTAAGTGCAAACTTATATCAAACAGCAGTTGGACAACCACAAATAGTTAAAAACTCTGATAAATGTTTAAGTTTATTTAAATATGACAATAGTAATCCAAATATAAAAGCAATATTAGATACTTTAAATTCAAAAACTAAAATAATACCTAACTTAAATAACAAATACTTATCTTATATATCAAATACAGGTTTCGATAAGAGAATGTTAGAAATGAGAAATAATGCTGTTTTATTTGTTACTGAATTAGATAATACACAAAAATTATTATTAAGCGTTTTGTCTTCAAATTATAATATTAATACAGACGAAGGTAAAATAGAAATAAAAAAATATGTAGATATTTATGATTCTCAAGTTACTTTAATTGCTGATTTAAAAACAATGATTGATAATATGAGTAATAAATTATCTACTTTTATTTCTATGGCTAGTGTAACTGATAATGACGCAAAAAATATTATAAAAGAAATTGCATCTAAAAAAATAACTACTTCTAAACTTGTTCAAGATAAAATGAACGAAGTATTAATAAGTATTAATGATACTATTGATATGTTAGAAGAAGAAAGTATTTATGGTGACGAATACACAATTGTATCAGATTTATTATATACAACTAAAGATTATTTAGAAAAAGATTTTTATTTAGATGTTCTACAATACAATGCAGAAAGAGATAAAGAAGAATTTTTTGTAGAAGACGTATTCGCAAATTACGATTATCAAACAGGTAATAGAATATTAACACGTAAAGATATATATGGTCAAGAATTAATCTTTGATGCTTTACAACAAACAAATATTATATATAAAACTGTTGTTTATCCTAAAACTTGTAAAATAGGTGACCAAATAATAGATTGTAATGATAAAATCTTAAACTCAACAAATGTATGTGAATTAGTTGAAAAAGAACCAAAAACTTCTTGTCTTTCTGGTTATAGTTATATAGGTGGTGGTTTATGTGCTAAAGAAGCTTGTTCTCCTGGTTATTATTTCGGTTCAACTACTTTAAATGGTGTTAAATTTAAAGGTTGTGTTAAGTCAGAAACTGGTTCTAAGGGTTGTGAATCTGATAAAAATGGTTCTTCTTATATTAAATATATTATGAAATATAATAAGAGTAATAAATTAATGTGTTATTCTTTACCAATATTTCCAGATATTCAAATGGGTGCAATAGCTGTATCTGCAAAATTAAAAGGAACATTCGGTTTTGACGGTCATACTAAGCCAACAGGTTTAAATATTTCTAGTCTTTCACACCAATTCAATGAAACTACTAACTCTTTTGATTTAAAGAAGTTAGACGGTGTATTAACTATTAATAATAGTGAAAAAGCTTATTTTTATTGGAAGCCAGGTGAAAATTACTTAGTTTGGAATTCAAATAGTTCTAATATTCAAGGTATGGGTGAATATGTAGGTCATGACGTTTCTTTTGGTGTTAATAATGCTGGTTCAGGTTATAGTAATGCAAATAGAAAAGGATATACTACACCTTCAACTGGATATTGTTCAAAAGTTTCAGCTACACAAAAATATTCTAGTGTATGTTCAACTTATGGAACAAAACCTTTTGGTGTTTCTAATTGTTCTGAATTAAGTGGTATTTATACTAAAAACGTATGTAAAAATATTCAAAATTCTATGTATTCACATAGTTTAAAAGTTCAGACTGATGGAAAGCCAAATGGTTCAGATGGTCACCATTATATGTATTATGTTACTAGATATGCGGCATCTGATTTATTTGCTGACTTAAAAGCAACTTCTTTAAATATGATATTTACTTGTAAAAGTTTAGGTAATGGAGCAAAAGTAATTATGCAACCAAAAGAACAACCTAATAATACTATGAGTAAAACATTAACTAACTTTAATATTAAAAGTATTCCTTCTAGTTCATTACCAGCATGGTGTGTGAATGTAAAACCATTAGACGGTTGTACTAATAATATTCAAGAATATGGTGATTGTACTAACAATGGTCAATATATAGTTTCTAATAATGCTAGTAAATATTGTTATATTACGAGACCTAAATTATCTAACTCTTGTAAGTCAGTTATGTATGAAATTCCTGTTAAAACAACAGCAGAATGTAATACTTTTAATAACTTCCATAATGTTGGTGGTGAGTGTAAAAGAATTACTTATAATGACGCAATACATAATACTGATTATTATTGTACTTTAATACCTTCTAAATTTAATCCTTTTGGTGAGAAGAATAACGGTAATGAAGAAAGTTATAAAAATATTGCTAATAACCATAATAAAATATTAAAATCTGGTAAAGCAATGTCTTTCGATATCGCGATAGATAGTGTTTCTATTACAACTGATATTTCATATAATCAAAATAATAGCACTCATATCTTAACGCATGATACAACTATGTTAAGTGAAGCTGATGCTTATAATACAAATTATTACAAAACTAAAATAAGTCCTGAGAATAGATTAATGGCTCCTAGAATTAATATTCATAAATATGCAGGTAAGACTTATAATTATGTAAATCATAGTTCTACTAAATTTAGAGGTTTCTTATTAAATAAATCTATTAACTATAACTTTAACTATAATAGAAGTGATGAAGAATTTTTCTACCAAAAGAACTTATTTAATGTGCATTTAGAAGATGAAACTTATGAATATAGTAATGTTGTAGGTTCAACAACTATGGATAATAGATTCGGATTTATTAAAAATAAATTTGTTGATAATACTCCAGCTAATGCAACTAAAAATAATAAAGCTTATAAGTGTAATTATAAATATACAGTGTTTCAATTACCAAATTGTAATTCTGGTATAGTAAATTCTGCTGAAAAAGAAGAATTTACATTGTCTTATGATTATCAAAATAACTTTTTTACTTGTCAAAGTGTAGCACAAGCTAATTGTCCTACTAACTATACTTATAATAGTTATTTAAAGAAATGTATAGAAGAGAAAGAGCGTTTTTCTTGTCCTACGGAATATTCTGATAATGGACAAACTTATAGAAAATCTGCGGGTGAAATTATAGAAAGTGCTTCTACTAATACTTCTGTATCTTGTAGATTAAAGAAACAATCTTGTGGTAACAAGTCAATTGAAGCGAAATGTCCTTTTGGATTTAAATATGATTCAAGCACAAAAGGTTCTGTGCTTAACGCTTGTGTTCTTGATTTGAGTGCAGTAAATGGAATAACAGTTGAAGAAGTAGATTTATTGAAAAATATATTAAATGGGACTACAACTTTAAAAACAGTAAATGTTTGTCCTGTTTATAAAAAAGATGCTGTAATACAAAATTTTCATAAGACAATACAAGTATCGCCAACTTGGAACTTATCAAGTGACGAAAAAACTTGTTCTACAATTGAATATGAAAGAATAACGACAACAGTAAAAACAGCACACGTTAAGTATGCTCTAAATAACTCAATATCTGTTGGTAAAACTTTCGGTAAGGCGTTTAACTTATTATCAAAAGAAACTTTTAAAAACAACACTACGGGTAAAACAGCTAGTGAATTCTTAAAAGAAGGTTATAAAACAGCTAGTAACAATAATAGATTAATAATACCTGTTTTAATATATCCAGATAATGTAAATGAAGAGGTTATATTTTCTATTACAGGTTTAGGAAAACCAGATAGTATTAAAGCAATTGCTGAGAATTTAAACTTCGATGAAGTTCTTTATATTAAGGGTGCTGACGTTATAAAAGGTTTTAATGATACTCCTACTAGAATTTTAAATTCAAGATTATCTAAAAAGCCATATTTAATAGTATATGAATGGAATATAAATTCTACTAATAAAAATAAAGTGTTAAATTACTTTTGTGATAATGCATTATGTGCAATACCAGATACAAAAGAAATGACTTTTATAGGAAAAAATTCTACTCATATATTAGATTTAATAGAAGAAACTAAAAATGAAGATTATGTATTAAGTAAAGTATTATTTAATAATTGTCCGAATAATGGTGCTTCATTAGAAAATGTAGTATTGGATACAACTGGTAAGAAAGTTAAATATTGTTATGATGCAAATGCAAAAACTTCTTCTATTACAAAAGATTACATTGATTATGATAGTCAATCAACTATTGATAAAGGTTATACTAGTAATAATAAAGAAATAAGAAAAGATATTACTTTTGGTTTAAATGAAATACAAAATTATCCTTGTAATCTAGCTGGTGATTGGAAAGTTCATAAGAAAACAGCTATTGGATTTTATGGTTTAGATTCACAAAACAATAGAATAACAGAACGTGATTATCATATTTGTTACAAATCTTACACAGAAGGAAAAGATACAATTGAACTAGAAAGACCTATAAATAGAGTTGGTTCTTCATACAAAACAGTTTATGTATCTGAAAAAACTGATGGAAAATGTTATGGAACGACTATATTTACTACAAAACCAGAAAAAGTAATAGTTACTACTGGTTATGGTAGTTCTTTTGTTCCAGTAATAAGTGGAATAATTAAAGATAGTAATAATAATGATATAAATCCGTTAGATAAGTTTGTAATAAATATAGAAGATAGAAGAATAGGTGTTGGAAAATCAGCTTCTTTAAATATGAACTTAGGTTTAAGTCTTGATGATAATAATAAATTTTCTTATTATTGTATAGACGCAGACAATGATTTAAATGACGCTTCAGAAGTATCTATTGCTTTTTATAATGATTTAAATTTAAATTCTACAGAAGTTAATGGTAAAGTAAAATTAACTGCTAATGATACGATTAAATTATATAATAAAATTAAATTATTTGATACAGATACAAATGGTAACAAAATATTAAAAAGTAATTACAAAATTATATCTGATGATAAACCGACTATATTATCAAAAATAATTGTTAAAAATAAAGATAATTATTCACCAGTTATGAATGGTTCTAGTCAAACTAACATAGATATATTAAATAATAACGTTACTCGTAATAAAACAGGTAATGCAGCAATAGATAATGGAACTATAAATTATAAAAATTTATCTAAATTAGCTAATAAACGCGAAATGTGTTTTATTTTTGATATGAGTACTGATAGTCAATATTTATCATCGACTAGTAAAAAGAAATTGAAACCATTCAATCAATTAAATAGCGTAAAAGAAAAAACTTTTGGTATGTATCTTTTAACTACTGAAAAGTGTACTTCTATTATAAAAACAGTTGATTGGACTGCAATAGCACTTTTAGATAATGCACCATTAACAACAGCTGAACAGAATGACCCTAACTTTGTAAGAAAATATTATTCTTCTGAACAAGTTGAAAGATTATCTGATAGTGTTGTGGAGACTTTACAGACTAAAAATAATAATTTATGTGCTGTAAAAATTAGATGTGATAAAGATTATAAGTATAAATATGATATTAATACAAAAGTAGGAACTTGTGAGTTAAAGACTACATATACTCCTAATAATTTCATATATACGGAAGAATATATGATTAATACAGGTTCTGGATATAAAACTGTAACTATACAAGTTGAAGATATTACGAAACAATATGATTCTAAAACTATTGTAACAAATGGTGTTAAAATAGATAATTCTTTCAAAGCAACAGCTGTTTGTGATGACGGTTCTAAACCAACTGCTGGTAAATGTGAAGTAACAAAAGTAATTAAAGCTGTTTGTAAAAAACCACTTTATTATAATGGTATGCTATTAGATTATAAAATAGATACAGTATATGACTTACAAAAAGGTATCTCTAATAAAGATGACGCTTATGTTTGTACATTTATTAGACCTAAAAGAATTCAAATATTAAAAGGTGTAATGCCAAAATTATTCTTTGCTGGTAACAATAAATATCATGAGAAAAACGGTATTATATTTATGAGTAACCCTAATAAACCTATTCAAAAACTAGGTAAAGGTAAAATTAATAAAAACGGTTCTGTATCAATGGAAGATGGAAGAACACTAAATAAATAATATCAGGCTCTCGCCTGGTATTACCTCACTTTTCTCATTTAAAATCATTTTAAGTTACAATTAATAAAAATTACCGTATTATCAAACTAATAATTAATAATTAAATAATTTTTAGGATAAAAAAAATGGGAAATATATTAGAAATAATAAAAGATAAAGAAACTTTAAACGAAGAAGAAGAATTTTTAATAAGTAATATAGAAGAATTCTTTTTAAAGAAAAATGTAGATTTTTCAGGTTTAGACCTTACAAATAATACAGACTATAATAAACTTATAAATTTACAAAATATTTCAATAACGAAAAAATTTGAAAAAATAGAAAAAATAGAAGATGCGGCTTCTTTATTCATTGAATATTTAAAATCAAAAGAAAGAATAATTATTTTAACAGACAATGACTTAGATGGGACTTCTGCAAGGGGAATAGCTACTTCTATTGATTTATATTTAAAGAATACATACGGTTATAAACATATATACGAAAATTACTTCACATATGGTAGAACACACGGTATTACTTTTGAACATGTTGATACGTTATTAAATAATAATCAAGATAAGATATTGATAGTTACTGCTGACAATGGTATTAACAATAAACCAGAAATAGAACTAATAAAAGAAAAATATCCAAATGCACAGATAATAATAACAGACCACCATATCGCCAACGAAACTGATGGTGTGTTTGATATAGTTGATTATGTGATAGACCCTGAAGCAATCGCTATTAATACAAAATCAAAGTTTTTAACTATATCTATCGAAGGTAAAGACTATACCAGCTCTTATTCTGGTGGATATGTATTTTATCTATTTATGAAAGAAATATTAGAACAATTAAATATTAAGAATATAGAACTTAATTCAGAAATAGAAACAACTGCTTTGTTCTCTAATATTGGTGATATGATAAATTATAATTTAGACATAATGCAAGATTTAAAAACAAAAAGTGATTCGCTATTATCTATGTATTTAATAAACGAATATAAAGAAAGTCAAGATTTTTTCAATCAAATACCAGATGATAAAATGCTTTATAAGATTAAATCAAGTGTATCGAAGGTGATATCTATATTTAATTCTTCTCGTCGCCTTAATTCTATTTTAAAGAATTATCATTTACTTGATGAAACAGGCTTCGCAAATTGGATGCAAGAAAACTTTGGTTTAGATGTTAGAACAGATGTCTTAGACGGAAAAACATTGCTAGAATATTTAAATCATTTAAATAAACAAAGTAAAAAAGTATATACACATTTTATTGGTCCAGATACTATTATGGAAAAAAACATCGTTTATTCATATATAAAAGAAATGCCAGTATTTCTTCTAATGAATAACAATTCACATAAAACAGAAAACGATAACTTTTTCTTTAAAGAGGCATACACAGTGCTGAATTTACTTAATAAATTCAAGAACTATATCAAAACACATATTGTTGATAAAAAGCTTTATAAGACCTATAAAAACGACATATTTGAAGTATATTACTCATTAAAAGGTAGCTACTTAAGAGAAATCTTATCTATCCAAGCTTTTATTGAAGTAGATAAAAGAAAAAGCTTCTTAACATTGGCAGAAACTGAGAAAGAAGGTTTTAAAATGATTAACGGTAGTATGCGTTCAAAAGAATACATGAGTTTTAAATATCTGTTTCAAGAAGATAAAGATGTTGCTAAATTATTAAATGAATATGGCTTAACTGTTGATATTTTCGGACATGATATGGCTGCTGGAATATTCTTTTATAGAGATAAAAAAGATTTTGATATTGCAGAAAGTGAAAAGTTCTTTAAAGAATTCTATGCAATAATTGATAGTAAAGTATCTGTTCCAGAAATAGAACTTAATCAAATAAATGTAAATAAATTTAATAAGATAGACCCTGTAAAGTATTTAAGAATATTATCTACTTACTTCTATGTAGTTCCACAACCATATTGGACAGATGTTAAACTTAATATGAGTTATAAAGAAATAGTAGAACATATGGGAAATATAGAATTAAAAAAAGCTAAATCTGGAATATCTTATTTTAATATAAAAGACCATGCTGGTAATACATATTTATATTTCGAACAAAAAAATGGCGCTATTCCATTATCAAATGAAACCGTATTTGAAACTGATATTAACGTAAAATATAATTCTAGAAGTGATACTTCTTATTTTGAATTTATATTAAATCCTATTTAACTTCAATATATTCATATTCTTTTTATTTATAATATAATAAAAGACTATGGAAATATATGAAAATAACAGACACAAGAGACCTTAATTATAAGAAAAATGCTTATATTATTTCTAAATTAAGAAACCCATTAATACTAATAGTTATTACATTCTCAATATCTATTTTTGGTTTAACAGTTATACCAGGATTAGATACTAATGGCAATGAAGTGCATATGGGTTTTTTTGACGCATTGTTCTTTGTATTATATACAGCCACAACTATTGGTTATGGTGAAGGTGAAAATCCATTAACTTATCTGCAAAAGGTATGGGTATTTTTATCTATAATATTTACAGTTGTTACCTGGTTTTATGCTATTTCAAAGATAGTATCCATCTTCCAAGATAAAGACTTTATGAACTTTTTAATTCTTACAAGACAACAAAATAAGATAAAAAAAGTAAATAATGATTTTATTATCTTATCTGGATATAGCTATTCTGCTAAACAATTAATCAATAAAATATTAGAAACTAAGCATAATTTAACTCTTATTATTATAGAAAATAATGCTGAAAATAATACTGATATTACATTAAATTACACTGATAAATCTAGAGTAATACATCTTAATTTAGAGTGTTCTTTAAAAGAAAGTTTAATATTAGCTGGTGTAAAATATAAGAATTGTAAGGCGGTAATAGCTTTATCTGAACTACAAAGAAGTAATTTAAAAACGACTATAAACGCTCGTTTTCTAAATGAAAATATAAAAATTATTAATCACACTAAGACAAAATTAGAAGATAGAGAATTTAAAATAATAGGTGAAAATAAAAGTATAAATTCTTATAAAATAATAGCTGAAGAACTTCTTTTATTATTTAAAAATCCAGAACTTTCTAATCTTATAAACTGGTTACACTCTGGGACTTTGACTGATACTATTACAACAATGGAACAAAGAAGTATGTTAGTTATAGGTCATGGTAACCTCGGAACTATACTAGATAAGAAACTTAGGAGCCATTTAGATAAACTAACTTTTATAGACGTATTAGAAAATGAAGACGAGAATGTTCTTCTTGGTGATGCTAGATATCCGGAAACTATCACTAAACAAATTAACTTTGAAGAATATGAATTAGTATTTATTACAACAAAAGACGATTATACGAATTACATAATTGCACAAAATATATATAAAATAGATAACAATAAAAAAGTATTCGTTAAGATAAATTATGAAATAAACGAACCATTAATTAAAAAAGTATCTAAGGAAATAAAGGTATTTAATATAGATAAAATATTAGCACATGAGTCTTATTATATGTTAATGAATGAAGATTTTCTTAAAATAACTAAGTATTTTAAGACATTAGAAAAAGAAGAAATAACACAAATATATAGTTATTTAATACAGAATTTCGATAAACCACTATATGAAGAAATTAGTATAACTAGTGATAACGCTTATGCATTATATAATAAGATAGATAAAGGATTTCAAATACCTTATACTATATTTGAAAAGAATTATAACTTATTAGGTAAGAACAAAGGGCTATTAATTCTATTCATTATAAGAAATAAAGAAACTATAAAATTAGATATTGATATTAAAGAGGATATATATATAGAAAAAAACGACAAGGTATTTTTCATATATGATAATGATAATGGAATTGAAAATACTTATAAAATGATGCGTGATAGCTTAGAACTAAAACATTTATTAGAAGAAATAAAGAACTCTGAAGTTAAATAAAAGTTAAATTATATTAAAATAATTTAACTAAATCTGTCACATGCTTATAACCAGTAGTATTGGAAATAATAGTTTTGTTCTTAAAAAGCATTTCAATATGTTCAATTAAAACATTCTCTTGTGGTACTTTTCTAATACTCCCACTAAGTGATACTTCACCTATAAATATATATTGATTAATATTTATTTCTTTATCCGACGATAAAATACTAGCTAATATAGCTAAGTCAATCTGAGTTTGTGGCTTACCTTTAGTAAGGTTTAATCCACCAACTACATTAGAAAAAATATTCTTTTGATACATAGAAATTTTTAAATATTTAGAACAAATAGCTATAATTTGGAATATCTTTTTTTGGTCTAAACCTACTGCAGTAGTAATAGTTTTTTCACTCTCTGTCTTAGCAACAAGACTTTCTATCTCTATAATAATTGGTCTATTACCTTTAAAAATCAAACTTAATGCAGTCCCAATACTACCATTTTCATCAATAAAAATCATAGAAGGGTCAGCAATTTCTACCATACCTTTTTCAGTCATTTCAAAGATAGCTGTCTCATTAACCTTACCAAATCTATTCTTTTCACTAGTGATTATTTTGAATACTCCACTGTCATCAAAGTCATCAAAAAAGAACACTCCATCAACCATATGTGCTAGTCTTTGGGGTCCAGCCATGTCTCCAGATTTATTAATTTGTGCAATCATTAATAACGTTTTATTCTTCTTTTTTACTATATCAATTAGATTAGTAGTAACTTCATTAATCTGTGAAATACCACCAATTGTTCCAACACCATCTATATAAATGGTATTAATACTATCTATAATTATGAAATCATTATCTTCAATATCTGATTTAATTTTTTCATAATTTGTTTCAGAAACTATATTATAATCAGCTGTTAAACATAGTCTATCGTGTCTATCTTTTATCTGACTTTCACTTTCTTCTCCAGAAATATATATACAACTTTTACCTTCTTTTACAAAATTATTTGCAATATTATTAATGATACTTAGTAGCAAAGTTGATTTACCAACACCCGGATGTCCCGATAATAAATTAACAGAACCTTGTGCTAAACCACTCGAATTATTCTTAGAATTTTTACCAAAAACAACATTAATTTGTTTAATTCCACTATCAATTCTATTAGCATTTTCTGAGTTAACTTCTGATATTTTTCTTGATTTTGATGGGAAACTAGTGAGACTTTTCTTTGAAGTTTTACCCTTAATTACTAAATTTTCTACTTCTTTTTCTTCTACAGGTGTCTTACATTTTTTACATAAATAAGTAAATTTTGTCGTTGGTTCTGCGTCACAATCTTCATTGGGGCAGCTATAAACTATGTTGTTTTTATTAGCCATTTTAATTTTTTCCTCTTATTTTTACAGTTGGCAACATTATGATATATCTAACCTTAAAACGCCATTAAACTTGTAAAAAATACGAAAAAAGCTAAAATAGGTAAACCAACACTAAAAGGTTGTTGTTAAACTTATCTTGCTATCAAATATAAACTATATAAATTACTATCAAAAAAATATAAATTTAAATATTATATTTTTAAGTAGGTGCTATTAATATTTTATAGACTTAAAATAAATTTTTTGTTTTTAAATTATTAGTAACTTTTGGTGTAACTATTGAAGTAATTTTACCAAAGTATTTATCTTCTTGTATTTTAAAAAAACTAACAAATTCTATTTCAGTTTCTGTTAAGGATTTATTTAAAACTTCTAAGTCATAAAGCTTCTCGAAATAGAATTGAAATTCTCCACAAAGTAATCCAAGTTTAAAACCTTCTTCAAAAACTTCATCACCATTTTCTTTATTTTTCTCTTGAATATAATCATCTATATTTTCTAAGAATACTTTTAAATGTTTTTCACGTAAAGCATCATAATTATTTTCAACACTTTGTTTAACTTCGTTAATTGATATTATTTTATTTTCTTTCATTTTAAAATTTCCTTTTTAAGAAACTGGTGTGTCTTCTGAATTATAATAAGCATCATTTTTATTTCTAACTGACGCACTCTTGTTTTTGTTTTTATTGATTAATAATGCATCTCTATTTGTCTCACCTGTTCTTATTCGTTCAACGTATTCTACATTAGTAATCCATAACTTTCCAGCACCATAACCTAAATCTCTACATTCGGAACGAATTATTTCTAAAACCGTTTCTTTTTTATTTTCTTCAACTACTATTTCTATTTTTATTTTTTCGTACATATCCATTGAACTATGTTCTTTTTCTTGAACCTGAAAAGCACTTTTTGGTAGTGCTGGTAAAATAGTCACTCCTGGTAAAGAACTTTCAACTAAATCCTCTAAAATATTTTTTAAATGTGTTCTATTAAATATCGCGTGTATGCAAAACATATATGATTCCTTTTTTGTAATTTATAATTTATTCTAATTCTTTAATGATAACATATTTAAACATATATTACAAGAGGAAATATTTAAAAATAAAATAAGAAATAATTTCACCATGACAAGTTACATCTAATAAATTGAAATTTTCATATTCTTTTAAAGTAAATTTCCTATGAATACAAAAACAACTTAAAGTTAAATCAATATTATTATTTAATATAACTTCTATATTTTTAATTAAGTTTTGATTTGTAGTAATTTCTTTTTCAAAATATTTAAAAAACATTTTCATACTTTCTTCATGTGAATATTTTAAAGTAGAAAATTTAGATGGCTTTGTAGGAAATGGATTTTGAAATTTAGATGGTCTGCCAATATATATAAAATTAATATCTGTTACATTTGCACCTTCATTGATTATAGAAATAAAATCTTTTTTCATTTTGTAATAAACCTCTTGATTAGTTAGATATATAATAGTAATGTATAACTTAAGAATAAATTAAAATGACAAGAAATTATTTAAGAAGTCATTAAGTTATAAAATGATAATATATAAAAAATAAAAAGGCGTATCAAATGACAGATAATAAATTAGGATTATTTTACAACTTAGGTTTCAAATTATATAAAAAGATAAATGACTTATATATTTTAGAATATAAACATCATATAAAACCAAAACGTTTTCATAAAGGAAATGAAATAGAAAAAATGATAATGGTTACAGGTGGTGAAAAATATTTTAAAATTCATTCATTATCAAATTATGAAAAAAATAAAAAAATAATGATATACAAAAATAGATTTAATAATTTGCTTAAACCAAAAGAAGTATCTTTTCTTATCGCTAGTGTTACAAATAATTTAATGACAATGAATGAAGTAGAGGAATATTTAAATACAGCTGAAAGTCAAAATACTAAATATTTTAGTCAAAAATTATTTGAAGAAAATTTAATAGAATATTTTGCAACACATTTAAAATATGAACTCGAATTTGAAAATACATATTTTTCAGAAACAAAAAAATTTGGAAATAAAAATTTTAGTTACGAAATAAATATTCATAATTTTATATCCAATGATAAACCATTTATTAATAAAGTAAATTTAGATTTAAATTATGTTACACTTAGTTATCAAGATAAGCAGACTAAATCAGAAGTAGATAAAATTATTGATTTAGAAAGTTACTTAAATGAATATAAGACACAAATACAAAAATATAAATTGGGGTTAAAATAAAATGACAAAAAAAAATTTAGAAAAATCACTAGATGCGAGTAACCGAAGAATTAAATTATTAGATGAAGCATCAGATTCACATTTCGAAACTATTAAATTACACGAAGAAACTATTAAATTTAAAAATGAAACTATTGAATTTAAAAATGAAACTATTGAATTTAAAAATGAAACTATTGAATTACAAAAAGAAACTATCCGAATGTTTAAAAAAGAAATTCTAACACAATCTGATATTATAAAAATACAAAATGAATTGATAACTAAATTACGTAAAGAAAATAAAAAAGATTAAAATAAGTAATGACGTTCAACTTCTTCATACTTAACTACACCCATAACTAATTATATCATAACACACCTTAAGAAAAAATCTTTTTCCAAACAACTATTTTTTATTTATATTTTTTTAAGATAAGAAAAACAAATTATCATTTTTCACTATTTCCACTTCTTTTCATTTTAACTTAAATTTGTTATCCGGAAAATTTCCGGGTAGTTATTTTTTATTTCCGGATAGCCTATTATTTAAAATTTCTAATCTTAACCATCAACACTATTTTAAGTATAAATAAATAAAAAATAGTAATTTGAAAAAATGAGATTAAATTAAAAAATAAATACACTTTTTTTTTAATTATGCTAGTAAAATTTAAAGTAGTTAAATGAAGTAACAGATATAACATTTATAATGAATAAAGCGAAAGAAATATAATGAAAAATACAAGGGGAATAAATGAAAGATAATTTTATATCTTCAATGATTGCATATAGTGATATGAAAGGCTATGAGGAATTCAAGGAACTGTTAAAAAACAATTTTGGTAATCTGTATAAGCTAGGTGAAAGTGAGGTGTATAAGCAATATATGACTTTTTTACATTCACCTTTACATATAAGGGAAAATACTAATGTATTAGAAATAAATTATATGAATACAATAATAGAAGTGGTATCACCAGATTTTGCGAAGACAGGTAAAGTGGTAGTAGAGGAAATAAATCAGATTCAAGACGAGGAAGATTTTTATATAGAAATGGAAGAAGAACATGGGAATGATATAGATACTGTCTTTGAAGATTATTTTGTAGGTAACTTTTCTAATTTAACAGCAGACAAATTATATTTTATAACAGAGAATAATTTGCTTAAAATAACTTCACCAGATTTAACAGATGAACCTGGACCACAGATATTAGCATTCCAGAATAAAAAGAGTAATGAATTAACAGTGACGTTTCGTGGAACTACTACAGCGAATGATTGGAAACAGAATGGTGAAATGTGGGTAGGTATAACAGAACCAGAATATTTTGAAAAAGCGCGTAACTTTATAGATGAATTTTTATTTGAAGAAAATAGTGATATAAAAGAAGAATATAAAAATCTAAAATTAAATATAACAGGTCATTCTCTTGGTGGTTCAATGGCACAATATATAAATCAATATATAAATGATAAATTAGAAGAACGTAGAAAACATCATGAGGCAAATAAAGATACAGAAGTAGCGGTTAAATATAAAAATATAAATAATGAAGCTTGTACTTTTAATGCAGCTAACATATCACGTTTAATAGAAGTGCAAACAATAACACAAAGAAAAGATAATACAAATAATTATAGATTGACAGCAGAAGACGGAACTAGTGAATTATTATCAAGGATAGGTGAGCATGAAACAATAGAAAGTTCTTTTAATAATTCTGATATGGTTTCTTTTCAGGCAAGCTTTAATATGTATGATGCACATTTTGGTGAAGAAATATATAATAGTATTCTTATATATGATTATTTGAATACTAAATATGGCAAACAAGGTGTAGAATATGTTAATCAATTAATAAAAGAATATGGTGTTCAAAAATTATTAAAGTTATTAATGTTTATGGAAGCACATAAAGTAAAATCAATAGAAGATTTAGAAAACTTATCAGAAGAAGATATAAAAGAATTAGAAGATGAAAATATTAGTTTTAATTTGCAAGATGTATCTTCAACATTATTTGACCATCATATAGAAAATAAAAAGCCTACGATAAAAAGAAGATTGATGGATAGCACAATAAATTATATATCTAAGGTTACACCAGGTATATTAAAATATATGATATCGGGATTAACAACAACTTCTAAAATTCAAACAACTTTAAGGGACCGTTCTCGTAAATCTAGCGTTACAGTTTAAATTTAAGTATAATGATAAAAAAATAGGAATAAAAAAATGATAACTACAAAACCGGCAAAAATGAAAATAAATTTATTAAATTATGAATATAGTGCATGTTTATTTGTTTATGACGTGATAGACGTAGAAGATGAAAATGATTTTTTGACATATATAAATGAAATATTTAAAAAATCTAAGGTAGAAAAATTTGGAGCTCGTTTAATAGTGAAGGCGCCGAAACTGCAATATATGCATAATAAGATATTTCTACAAGATATATATGAACATAAAAATGAAAATCATATAGTAATATTTAAGAAGAGAAAGTTAGTAGCATATACGCCATTAGAAGAAGTGTTAAAGATATATAAAAATACGAAAGCAAAATTAGATTAGGATTAAATCCTAGTCTAAATATTTATTTTTCCCAAGCCCAACGTTCAGCTTCGTCTTGGGTAACAGTAACTTGATGAACTTTTTCTAAATGGTTCCAAAGAATATTAATTTCTTTAAAAGCTGCATCAACTTCAGTTTGTGTTCTTTCGCCGTCTTGATATAAACGTTCAGGTTCAAGCATCATAGCTAGTTCAATAAAAGCTTCTTTAACTTCTGGTTTTAAATTTGTAATCATAATTAAGTCCTTTGTTTTGTATATATATTATACCTACATACTGCTTAAACTACACTTAAAAAAGTGTAGAAAAGATTATTTTATAAACAACCTTGCTCTTCAATTCTGTCAAGTTCTTCTTCAGAAATTTCTTCAATATCGATATTAAGAATTTGCATAATAACTCTACTTACACGAACGCCTTCAAAAGCACTAATTCCGTTACCACCAATATTTGCTTCCCAATCTAGTTCAGCACTAATTTCAAGTGTTCTAGAAATATCTTTAATTTGTTCGATTTGTTCTGTTGTTAATGTCATATTTAAGTCCTTTGTTTTGTATATAAATTATATCTAATTGCAGCTTTGAACCAGCTGAAAATTAAGAATTTTTAGTAGCGGCGTAAGTAGCTTTTTGTTCATCACTAGAAATGCCTTGTTCAATTAAAGAAATAAGAAGTTCTTTCCGTTGTGTTACAGATAAATCTTTCATTAAAATTAATCTTTCACCTTCATTGATAAAAAGTTCTTCTTCTTCATTCATAACAGATATAATAAAAGAGAAATCATAAACTAACCATTCAATAATATTTCCATTTTTGTCAATTAAGATACTATCAGTTTCGCATAGAGAATAAGTTTGGTTATTTTGTATAATTATTTCGTTGTTCATATTTAAATCCTTTTTGTTTGTAGTATATTATATCTACATACTGCTTAATCCATTATTAAATATACTTATTTTTATTTTAAAATTAGATATAATAAAATAAAAATTAGGTAAATAAAAAAATGATAACATTATCAAATTACGAAGAGAAGTTTAAAAAGTTAAATTTAGATATAGGTCTTATGAAATTAGAATATTGGACTTACCTGTTTGATTGTCATAAAGTAAGTGCAGACTTTATACAGGGTATTCTGGATGACTTTTCAGTACAAAATAAATATAAATCATATATAACTTCAAGAGCTATAAGAAGTTCTAATTACTATATGGATACAGAAAGCTTATTTGAAAATAATAAATTGAATATAAAACTACTTAGAAATTTAATAGAATGTTATGACGGTGAAGTAGAATTTAATGCACTTTGTAAATATCAGAGATTAAGTCCAGAAATAATAGCTGAATATTATCATAGTTTAAATTGGAATTACATTAGTATATATCAAAAATTAGAAGACGCTACTATATGGAAATATAAAAATAAACTTAATTTAGAAAAAGTGTTAAAGAATAATAAATTAAGTAAAAAATTATTAGAAGATTTAATAAAAGAATATCCAGAAAAGATGAATTGGGTATTTATAGTAATGTATCAGGCATTAGGTGAAGAATTATTAGAGACCTTAATACAAGAATATCCGAAAGAAATGGACTGGAGTTATATTAGTGAATATCAAAAATTAAGTGAAAAGTTTATAAGGAAATATAAAGACGACGTAAATTGGAAAAAGATAGATAAACACCAGTTATTGTCTATTGAATTTAGACAAGAATTTTCATATGGACTAACAGCACATGAAAAAATAGATTATAAGAAATCTATGACTATTAAATTTTTGCATTTAGTAAAAGATAATGTTGATTGGGAGAAAGTAGTAAAATATCAGAAACTATCAGCTAAAAAAATAGAAACATTCTACCCGGATTATTTAGACTTAAATAATTTAATAAGATATCAAAAATTAAATAAGACATTTTTAAAGACATATAAAAAAGAAATGGAAAGTTATATGTATAAAGAAGGTTTTTCTGATTATGAAGATGAATATGAAGAACAGAGAACTAATACTATACTTTTTCTTAAATATCAAAAACCGGATAATGATATATTGGAATTATATAAAGATTTTTTAGATTGGAATACGATATCGATAACGATTAATATAACAGATGAATTCATAGAAAAATTTAAAGACCAAATAGAATGGGGTTATTTAATAAGTACAAAGAAATTATCTCAATCATTTATAAAGAAAAACATATTATACTTGGATATAAAATTATTAAATAAATATCAGAAACTATCAGAAAGATTTATAAATGATAATGCCTCTACATTAGATATATTCGACGCTATATTAAAACAAGATGTATCAATTGAATTTATAGAAGATTATGTAGAAAATATTGCACCAAGTAAAGATAAAATAAAATGGAATACTTTAATAAAATATAAACAACTAACATCCGAATTTATAAAAAAATATCAAGACTATTTAAATATGGATTTAGTAAAGAAATATCAAATAGATACTACTTCGGTTAATTTTAAAGAAGTAATAAAAGAAAACTTAGGTGATATTTGTAAAATAGAAGGCTTAACTATAGAATTCATGGAAGCAAATCATGCTGATTTAAATTGGATATTTATTTGTCAATATCAGAAATTAACATTAGATTTTATGCGTAAATTTGAAGATAAACTACGCTGGAGTTATATTAGTGAATATCAAAAATTAGATGAAGACTTTATAATTGAATTTGAAAAAAAATTAAATATATTTAAAATAGGGAGTTGCCAAGAAGATAATGTATCTAAGGAATTTATGAAAAAATTTAAAGAAAAGTATAAAGAATATCATCTTTGGTAGATAGTTAAAAAGAGGTATTTTTTTAAATCCACATATAATTAAATAAAAGAGGATTTAATTATGTTAGTGACACCAGAAGAAATAGCTTTAATAAAAGAGAAATATTCATATACAGAAAAAGTAAATTTACAGGATTTAGAGTTATATAAAGATAACACAGAAGATTACATTCAATATTATATAGTTACACATGAAGAAGTATCTTCTGACCTGTTAGATTATATAGCCTTCAATGCACCACAACATATCCTTAAAGCAATAATATCTAATTCCAAGACCAACGCTAAGACATTAAGTAAAATCAGTAGGAAGGGCAACCAGGACTTAAATGAATTAATAGCTGCACACACTAATACAGATAGGGAAACAATAGAATATATATTTATGAATACGAAGACTGCATTATTTAATTTATCTAGAAATATAAATACAACAAATGAAATTTTGGAAAATATATCAAAAAGTAAGAAAGGACCACTGGCTATGTCAGCATTATTAACGCTGCAAGAAAAAATGATTCTAAAAACGATGTTATCAGATTCAGAAAAAGATGAATTACATCTTACATTTGTAGAATTACATGCGAAGATACTTCCATATAAGAAATTACATAATACTTCAATCTTAAAAAGACTCTAATTAAAATAATGATTATTATCATTTAAGAAAAATTTTAATCGTGCCTATGCATAATTAGATTTTTTTCTTATCTGTTTAATTTATTGATTCCAATTGATATTTTGAATTTCTAATTCATTATAATAATTACAATTATCACATTTAAAATCACATACGTCTGTTTGGTAAGTTAAATCTGACATAACGCTAATAACTTTATTATTGTCATTAACAAACATTTTAATAAAACTGATACTACAACCAGTATCTTCAAAATCTAAATTGATACCAATAACTTTTGTATCTTCTGTATGTATAATATTAAATCCGGAATTTGTAACAGCTTGTGATAGGAGATTAATAATTTTGCTTTCTTTATTTTGCATAATATATCTTTCGTTTATTTTTATTGTATAATAATTTAACTTATAAAACGCTTTAAAAAAACAATTAGATAAATAAGAATTTGTGATATTTTTAATTAAACTTAAATAGAAATAAATCTTTTAGACTAATCTTCGATTAAATTAGACTTTAAGGTATATTATGCCATAATATAGTGGGTAGTCCATACTTAATCAAATAAGTTAATCGTCCCAATAAAACAATTAATTATTAAATGATTTTATAATTAATATAAATTTTAACAATAAAAAAGGAATAAAAATGAATTTTGAAACAGAAATAAAACCGGCATTAGTAAATATGATGATAAATATAAAAGATAAAAAATATGAAAACGAAGAAGATAAACAAATTGATTTAACTTATAATTTGGCATTATCAGAAGCACTTGTGAAATTAAAAGATACAAATGATTTTTTAAGAAATGCAAAAGAATTAGCTAAGGTTTTAAAGATATAAACTTATTGCATTTAATATATCTTTAAGTTGATTCTTTTTTTAATTTATCCATTTTCTTTCTAAACATAATATCTCCAATTGTAGGCGCAGCTTTTAATCTTTTAAAATATTCTTCATCATGTTTTGGTAAGTCATCTGCTGTTCCATAAACGATACCACGTATTAGTGGGTTATCTACAACTCCAACATCTAGAGAACGTGTGGTTTCCATAACCATATCTGTATCTGTGCCTTTAATTAAACTTTCTATTTTTTCATATAAAGTAGAATCATTAGTGCTAATTTTTATAGTGTGTGTTTTTTTCATTTAAGCAACCTTAGTGTTTTTAATTAAATTTTGATTTTCTAAGCTGGTAAGTTTTGCGCGTTCTGTATCTAAGTCTTTTTCTAATTGTTGAATTTTTTCTTTTGAAGTTAATATATTTAATTGTAAATCGTCAGCAATAATATAACCGTGACTAGTAATATAATCATAAGCATGACTTTCTTTTTCAAAGCTTGTGCTGGACATACCTAAATCGCATCCACCAATAACGTTATCATAAGTAAAATCCCACCAAGTAAAGAATCTGTAATACTGTGGTTTAAATACTGGTGTATTAAATTTATCTGTGTCTTGGATTACTCTACATTTTTTCATTATATACCTTGTTCTTAATATTTTATACCAAAGTATATCTATAAGCTGCTTACAAACTACTTAAATAAATAAAAACTTTATAATATATTACAAATAGAATTAAGGAATAAATATTATGATAGAAAATTTTATAGAAGGTGCATTAGAAAGCGAAGTGAAAGAAAATATAAACAATATTGTTATAAAAATGATGATGGAATTAGATGATATGAGTCATAAACAGGCAAAAGTTACTTATCATCAAGAATCAGATTTTTATATAAATAAATATAAAGTTCAGATAAAAGAATTCCTTGAAAAAGAAAATTGTAAGAATGAAAAAGATAGTTTGTTAGAAGCTTTAGATATGACAACAAAAGAAGGATTTGAAATGTTTTTTATGGGAACTACTAAAAAAGAAGAATCAGAAATAACAGAAAAAGATATATTAGGATTAATAGATACAATAACAAGTAATGATTGTTTTAATGTAGAAGATAGAAAGCTAACAGAAAAAGAAGAAAATTTAATAACAGGTATAGAAAGTACACCTTGTAAAAAAGAAACAATAATGGAAAAACTACTATCTACTTTTCATGAAGATGATACAATAAAAGATATTAATATATTAAAAGAAGAAATCAATGAAGAAGATAAAGATAGTATTACAAGCGTAGAAATAAATAATATTGTAAAGGGAATAACTAACTTTTTAGATATATCAGAAGAACAAATGATTAAAGCTTTATCAAAGGATAAATTATAAAAAAAATAGATACAAAAGAGAAAATAAGATTATTCTTAATAATAGTTGCTTCGATAACAGCTGCAGTTTTTATAGGATATATGTTATCAACACATTTAGGCTTTTTAGATGATTGGTCAGTATTAGATTATATCTTAGGGTTTATTTCAGTAATGTTTATTAATATGTTTGCGACGAAAGAAAGTAGTGGTATTATTTTAATGTTTCCATTGCTAACTATTATATATTTTATATTAAGTTAAAAATTATTTATAATATATAAAAATAATCAAAGGGTGAAAATGAAAAAGACACTATTATTTGATGTAGATGGAACAATAGCTTATACGAACAAAGGGATAACTTCTAGCGTCTTGCAAGAGATAAAACGGTTATCTAGTTCGTATAATATTGGCTTCGTCAGTGGTAAGCCTATACAGTATTTGTATGGTCTTGTGCGTGAAGCCGGTTTAACTAATATATTTTTAATTGGTGAAAACGGTGGTTCAATGGTATATCCTTCAACACTTCCTCCAGAAACACATTTTGTAGAGCAACATGAATATGAATTTTTATTTAAAAATCTTAAAGATAAATTAAAAGATAAATATGGTGATAGAATATTTCTTCAACCTACTGATACAAGTTTAAGTTTTTTTGTATCAAAAGATATTAGTTTTAGTAAATTTGCAGAAGAATTTAAAGGTGAATTTGATTTATTTGGTCCGAAGTTAAAAATTTATGAACATAAAAAAGACAGGGCAATAGATGCTGTTCCAATGTGTATAGATAAAAAGACAGGAATTAAAAAGACGTTAGACTATCTTGGTTTTCATGAAAGTACAATTTATGCTTTTGGTAATGGTGAGAATGATATCCCAATGTTAGAAATGGCAAAGAAAGTTTTTATTGTTGGTGATATGGAATATACTAAGCAAGAACACCAAAAATTAACTAGAGTGAATAAAATAGAAGAATTAACAGCTATTTTAAGTTCTCTTTAATATTATAACAGGATAGGAATGAATCTATCTTGAATTAGCGGCTTGTCTCATTTTAGAATAATCATATTTTTCAGTTGTATGTTTAATAAATAATTGATTGTCTTTTTTTACAACAGTTAAATATTTAGAATTAACATTGTGTGTCATAGAACCAGAAATATCTTTATCTCACTTAACAAAAGAAAACTCTCACTTCAAAAATCGTAGATTTTAAGTGGTGGGATGAATTTTGCAGATATTAATTAAATATTAAGTTTTAATCTGATATGATTAAAACTATTAAAACAAAGGTAAAAATCACAAATGATTGCAAAAAGCAAAGAAGTTAATTTAGGATATAAATATCGAATATATCCTACTTCTGAGCAAAAAGAGATAATAAATCAATATGGATTTATTTACAATCAAGCTTATAATATTTGTCTAAATATCTGGCAAAAAGAGCAATCCTTCAACCAACATAAATCAAAAAAAGATAAAATATTCAGAAGCAAAACTAAATACGATAAAATCGTAAAAAGAGTTCTTAAATTTAGAAAATTAGAATTCAAAACCGTTGTAACTCAACAAGCTAGAATAAATTTCTTTAAAGCTGTTGATAATACTTTTACTAAAACCAAAAAAGTCGAAAGAGCGAAAGCGATAGCTTCGGCTATAACTCCAAAAGAAAAAGCCAAAGCTTTTCGTTTAGGGTTTCCTAAATTCAAAAGCTCTAAAAATATAGAAAAATCTTTCACTTGGAATAATCAAGCTGTTTCAATTTTACCTCATAAACGTGATAATTATCGTTATTTAAAACTTGTAGGAAAGAAATTTAAATTACGGTATCACCGTGATTTACCTAATGATTATAAACTTAATTCTTTGATAGTTTCTCAAGATACTGATGGTAAATATTATGCTTCTTTTAATGTGAAATTTAAAGTTTTAGCAGAACAAACTACCGAAAATAAAGATAAATTATTATCTAGCTCAATTGGAGTAGATTCTAATGTAAATAATTTTTCTTATTCTTCTTTAGCTGAAAGTAAACTAATTGATAATCAATCAAAAAATAGAAGAAATATTAAAACTTCTAATCAATTTAAATTAAAAGAAAGGAAACAATCCAGAAGAGTTCTGGTTTCTAAAAAGAGTAAAACTAAATTAAGTAAAAACCATAGAAAAAATCAGATAAAAGTGAATAAAATTCACAAAAAATTATCAAACAGACAAAATGATTTATATCATAAATTATCGAGACTTTTAGTTAATAGTTTTGGAATGATTGTGTTAGAAGATTTAAAGACAAAAAATATGTCAAAATCTTCTAAAGGAAATAGCGTTAAACCAGGTAAAAAAGTTAGACAAAAATCTGGTCTTAATCGTTCTATTTTAAGTGCATCATTTTACGAGTTTGTTCGTCAATTAGAATACAAACAAACTTACTTAAACGACAAATTATTAATAAAAGTTAATCCACATCATACTAGCCAATTATGCTCAAAATGTGCAATAAATGGAATAGAATTTAAAGATAAAGATAATAGAAAAACTCAATCAATATTTAAATGTATTTCTTGTGGATTTACCACAAATGCAGACCTAAATGCTAGTAACAACATCCTATTTCGTGGATTAACTAACTATGGATTTAAATTAGAGGATTTTAACAAGTTAATTGGGATAGGAAATATCCTTGCACTTGAAAAAAAGCAAAGCCTTTCGCTATAGAACATTAGTTTTATTTAGTTAGGAAGCCCCGACTTCAAGAAATATTTATATTTCTAAGTGGGGGAGGTTTCACGTGATATTAAAATGCTATCAATAATTTCATCTTCTTCTGTAATTTCTCCATCAAATTTATCTAAAGTATTATATTCGATTAATTTATCTAATTCTTCTTTTGAAATAATAGTAGGGAATTTCCAAACACCTTGTTGTGCAATCATTCCCATTAAAATAGAAAATAATATATATTTTGTTTCATTTTCTGGATGCTCCCAAGTGTAAAGTGTATGTTCTTGTCCATATCGATATCCAACACCTTGTTCCTTATTAATAAAAAATTCCTGGCTATTAATTAATTTATAACCTTTGTTTTTTAATTGGTTATTAACTTTGCCTTTATCATAACTTACTTGTTCTCCGGTGTTTCTTATTTCAAATACGTATTGTGTGTAATCTATCATTTAAATTCAATGAATATAACTGAAATAGAGAAAAAGTTTTTATCATTAGAAATTTTTAAAAAGTAAAATTAACCTAAAACGAAAAATCTAATATTTAGTTATAATTAAATTAGAAAATAGACTACATAAAAAGGTAATTTTAAAATGGCTACAAAAGCAGAAGAAAATATAGATAATATTTTACTTAAAATAAAAGAAAGTTTAAATACATTTGGCTATATAGAACAATCATTAATGGTTAATTTTATAAATAATTTAGAAGATATAGACTTGGATAAATTATTTAATCAAAACGAAATATTAAAGGAAATCTTAAATATAAATGATAAAGAAAATATTTTAGGACTATTGCATTTAATTACCAAGTATGAAACTAAAGGGAAATTAAATCATGGTAGTAAAAACCAATCTAAAATAATTAACTCATTAATTTATTTTATAAAAACAGAAAATAGATTGCCATCACAACGTATTGTAGAAGAAAAACCATTATATGCTATATATGGAAAACGTAATAAAAATATGGAAGCACAAAATAAAAAAATTATAGATGATATATGGTTACAACATTCAAATATAGAATCAAATGAAGATAAAATAATAATGATTAAAGATTTTATAAAAACTCATGGTGTGTTACCAAATAAATCTATTACAGGCGGGGAAAAGCTATTTAATATATATACTAATCGTAATAAATATATGACAAAAGAAGAAATAAAAATATTAGAAGATATTTGGTTAAAACATTCTTCAACAAAGACAGAAGATGAAAGAGCACAATTAATTAAAGATTTTGTAAAAGAGAATGATAGATTGCCAGATAAATCTATTACAGGCGAAACCTACTTATATAATCTTTATATAAGTCGTAATAAATACATGAAAACGACTAATATTAAAGAATTAGAAAATATATGGTTACAATATTCCTCTATAAAGACAGAAGAAGAAAGAGTACAATTAATTAAGGATTTTATAAAAGTCAATGGTAGAATACCTATTGTATCTATTTCAGAAGAAAGTTATTTGTATAATATATATTCTAGTCGTAATAAGATGGAAGATAAAAATAAAAAAATATTAGAAGATATATGGTCACAATATTCCTCTACAAAAACAGATATACAGAAAATACAACTAATTAAAGATTTTGTAGAAGAGAATGATAGATTGCCAGGTTATAATATTGATAAAGAGGTATTTTTATATAATATATATGTTAATCGTAATAAATATATGAACGATGAGAGTATCCAAATATTAGATGATATATGGTCTAATTATTCAAACTTTTTGGGTAATTTTTCAAGAAATATAATGACAGAAATAAACAAAATATCTATAAAAGTAGAAGATTTAGTCGAAACAATAAGCAAGAATCAAACTACACAGGATATGATTCCAACTTTTTCCATTATTGAAAGTATATATAAAGATTTTAGTGAAAGTGAAAAAGCAAGATTTGCAGAATTTAATCAAGATTTAAAATTATTATGTGACCATATTTTAGAAAAAGAATATTCTTTAATAACAACTAACGTATTATCAAGTATTAGTGCAAGCTTAATAGAAGATATAAAACAAAATCCTAATAGAAATGGTAAATATCTTGCCTGGAAATTAAACAAAGATTTATACTCAGACGAAGAAACACGTTTATATTCAGAAGAAGAAGAACAAAGTGATTTATATAGATTGCGTGACGTTTCAGATTTTCTATCATTTGAAAATTCGATTACAAATAAGAAAGAAATTATTGGTGGTTTTGATATTTTCTTAGATAAAATAACTATTATGAAAGACGGTAAAAGGACTAGTTTATTAAATGGTGATAAAAGTGTTATAGCGGAAGTTAAGAATCATATAATTACATTTTTTGAAAACTTTAATGAAGATGACTTTTTTAAGATGAAAGAAGCTATGGCTGGTAAATCAGAAGAAGAGTTTATGGAGGTAATATTAGAGCGTATTAATAATTCGAGTTTAATAATACCATCTGAATTCAATGGTGAATATAAGAAGCCTAGTAGTGTCTTTACTAAGAAGGACGGTAAATGGTTCTATTCAATGATGGGAGGCGGTAGATTTGATTTATATGCTTCTTACGATAAGAAAATAGTAACAGCTTCAACTACAACATCAGACGAGAATGGATTTGAGGGAAGCCAATTATTGGTTCACCCGGTAAAATCAAGATTACTATCAGATTATGCTGTAGATATTATTCGTTCAGAAACACAACTTTTACCAAGAAATAATGTTGAGGGATATAATATATTTAATGAAGAATCTATATTTTATGGTTTAAAGTGGCAAAAAGTAGAAGGTGAAATAATTTTTGAAATTAATGACGAAGAAATCTTAAAAGAGAATCAACTGGTTAAGAATATTATTTATAAAAATGGTCGTAATTTATTAGCTAACCAGTTCAAGCACATGGATATACATGTATTATTACATAAAATAATATTAGAAGGTGATAAATTCAGAAAGAAAGCAGCTAATGCAGAAAAGAATGAAAGATTGTTATCTTATAGAAAACGTATAGTTCGTATAGGTGTGCAGCAGAACAAGCAAACATTAATAGATTATATGGATAAAAATTCAGTAGTTAAGAATAAATTAACAGAAGAAAATATGTTAGATATTCTTGGTAATCATGTATTTGATTTTCAAAGTTTAACATTAAGTAATTTAAGCACATTAGAAAATGAGTTATTATTAGAAGTATGGTTAAAGAAAGAATTTTCATTATATGCTGGTTTTACTACAGACGAAACAAATATAGAAGAAGTATTTTTTAATAATTTAAAATTAAGAAATCCATTGATTAAAGTGGATACAGAAGTAATGTATGATAATAATAAATCTGGTTTATTTGTAGAATTCCTAATAGAAGCCTTACAGAACGTTGATATAGATAATATATACAATGATAAGAAAGAAGATTATAAAGACCCTAGTGACGTTCTATATGCTGAATTTCAGAGTCTTTTAGAAGTAGAAGATAATAAATATGAAGATATAGGATTTATATCAAAATACTTTTTACAGCGTATATCTAAGATTAAGAATCAAGAACGTTTTTTATTCGCAATAGTAGAATATATACATGAATTGTCTAAAACTGATAAAAACCAGGCTCTTAGCTTAATAAGCAATGAAAGATTCATATCTAACCTTGATAATTTATTCTATAAAGCAACACAAGGTGCAAAGAATTTAAAAAATAGAATGCATAATACAAATTTAGTTGCTGCTGAACCAGAAGTAAATAAAGAAGAATTAGATAAGGCAAAGATGTCAATTAATAAAAAATTAACAGAATTGTTTAAATCTGGTAAATTAGAATTTGATGATTTCAATGGTATGAATAGTGAATTGATAGTAATATCGAATGTAAAAGAATTAAAAGAATTTAAAACTAAATATGTGAAGTTTATAGCACCAGATGGTTCTGGTCAAGGTCAGAAGATATAAACTATTAAAAATTTATTAATATTTCTTCTGATTGAAAAATTAGAAAGGAATATTTAACTATCTGAAGTTAATTCTTCAATTAGGTCAATACTCCAGCCTGTCATTTCTGTAATTTCATAAACTGTAAGACCCGAAGCGATTAAAGAAGAAACTTTCGTTCTACTTATATCTCCATAAGCACCAAGCGTTGCGACGCCAACACCAATATCAATTACATCTTCAACTGTATCTGTAAGTGCATCTATTAATCCAAACATATTATTTCCTTTTATTTATGTATATTATATTTAAGGATAGTTTAACATATACACACTTAATATAAAGTTAAAGAAAATATAAAGACTTTATAATGATATTAAAAGTAGGTCATTAATAATGGACATAGTAGAAACATTTGATAAAGAATTATTTAAAAACGTTATATTAAATATAGAAGAAAGGATACTTAATCAGCAGTCTTATTTGGATATAGCGGAAACAGATGAAGATACACTGTATATGATTGAAATGTATAGTCAGTATAATTTTATGTTTGAAGCTTTAACCTTATACTTAGAACATTATTTTAATCATTTGGATGTTGTAGGTGAGAAAGACATTTTTGGTGATTACCCAAACTTGTTTAACATGCGTGTAGATAATATAATTTCAGATAGATTTAAAGATGTCTTAATTATATTAGAGCGTTCTATGAAACGAAAAATGAAAAATGTTAAAAATGTAAATAAGAGGAACTTTAAAGATTTAACTAAATTATATTTAAAAAGTCAATTGATAACAGAAGAAGAAGCAGAACTAATGGAAGGTATCCGTCATATTAGAAATGTTATTTTTCATTATGATTATGATACACAGGTAACGAAAACATTTGTTTATCATGAACATTTAAAAATTGAGATGGTTAAAGGTGAATTTATGCAAACAGAAAAATTGTATTTTAAGTATAATTTAATATTATGGATAGAAAACCTAATGACTAATATAATCATCAGGTCTAATGAGAAAAAATAAAGAAGAAATATTTTAAATTATTTATTATTTTTTTCTTTTTCTAATTCTTCAAAAATAGATAATATATCCCATTCGCGTTCTTCTTCTTCATTTTCACTACCACCATGACACCAATCATATGCATAGTCTTTTGCTGTTTTACCACTATTGTCTTGTGCAGCCCAATCTGAACCAGCACGTATTAATCTTACTACTTCATTGTGAAGACCTTTTTCTGCTAATGCCATTAAAACAGTTTTACCATCTTGATTTTTATTATTTATGTCTAAACCGTCAATGAATTTATCATTTCTAACATCATAGAAAAAATCAAATCCGACCGAAGTAATATTTTCAATAGAATATAAGAAAGGGAATGTATTTTCTTCTAAAATCACTTCATTAAGTTCTAGATTATTACTATTTTCTATGATATTAGAAATATTTCTTATTTCATTAGTGTCTCTTTGAATATTTTTTAGTCCTATAATTATTTTATTATTCATGATTTTAAATCCTTTAGCACATTATAACTGAAAACTGCTTAAAGTTAAATTAAATATTTATTACTATAATAATAGAAAAGGAAAGTAATATGATTGGAAGAATTAAAGAAAATATACTAACAAGTTTTTCTTTTAATGTATTTGATATATTAGAGGATGAATTAGAAATAATATATAAAAATACAAATATTGAAAACATTAAACCATATAAATCTGATACATTAGAATTATTTGATAATATCAATATATTATTAGAAGCTTCGGAAGAAGATATAGAATTAAAAAATAAATTAAAAACAATAAAAACTTTAAAAGAATTTACAGATATATTTAATGAATATTCTATTTTTAATCAATTAGACGAAACTTTTGAATATAAAGCAGCAGGGAAAGGTGGAACGCCAGATACAGCAATTTTAATAAAAACAGACAAAGGTTTTAAAATTAAATTTTCAGCAGCAAGTCATATTGCTGATGCTAATTACGAAGGATTACAACTTTTTCGTCATCCAATGAAATTGCAATTATCACTAGACAAAGCTCTAGAAATATTCAAAAAAGAAGGAAATGATAATCCTACCATAATAGAATTAACAGAAAAAATAAATAGCTTATATAAAGAAAACAAAGAAATTATTAATAATACTTCTATAGAGGATATAGATTCTGATATAGATTTGTTAGATTATATCGATAATACAGATAAAAAATTACTATTCCCTGATATTGATATTAATGGTTCTTATTCAAATAGGGATTTTATTTATTTAAAAAATACTGGTAAGCAACCTAATATTATAAAATTAATAAAAGAAGAATATATGGATATAGAAAAAGATATAATAGGTAAAAGTAATTGGTTATTTATAGTTGCACAGTTATCCGACTTATATGAAATCGTCAAGACTAGCACTGAATACACTTCAATAGAAAAAGAAAATATTAATAAAAAAATAACTGTTGCAATAGATATTCTATTAGAAAAAATAACATATTCTATATCATCAAAAGAGGCTAAAAATTCAAATAATAGTTCAGTCAATGGATTATCCAAGGAAGTTTTTAATGGGAAAATAAATAATGAAGAAGGTATTAATAATTTACTAGATTTTATTATAAAATATTCAAATAATTCTCAAGGCGAAGCTGTATTAAATAATAAAAAAACTATTGAAATTTTTACAACTGCTTCTAACTATATATTAAATAAATATGAAAACAACACTATTATTCTAGAGAAGATAATAAAAATATCCAAAATAACAAAAAAAACATCTTCTAAATTATTAAAAATAGAAGAAGTAAAAAAGAATGAGTTAGATGAAAAAAGAATAAAAAAACACTCCGAAGCTAATAATGTAATGATGGAGTTAGGAAATATTCATTCTAAGAACTCACAGGATAAAAGTGAAATTATTAAAGAATTAAAAGAAAATAGATTAACAGACTTATTAAAAAATGGTGCTTTAAAATATGCACCAAAAAATTTTACTCAAGAATTGTTTGATACAATAGAAAAAGAAGGTCTTAATCATATTCATTTTCTGAAAGCTATGGAACAATTAGGTGAATTACCAGATGAAGTAGAAGAAAAAGAGGATTTGAATAAATTAGTTGAAATATTTAAAGAAATAGATAATATATTAATAATCCAAATAGATAATTCGCTAGTTAAAAATATCATGAGTGATTTATTATTAAATTCTTTTAAAGATGGTATATTAGATTATGAAATATTTGTAGATAGATTAGTAGAAGAAATTACGGATTTATATAATAAAGAAGAGTCTAAACCAGCACAGGCAATATTAAGTAATAACTTAAATAAAGTGTTATCACTTAATAATGATAAACAAACATTATATAAAAATATTATAGAGAAAGTTAAAAAATTAGCTAAAGAATATAAAATTTCTAAAGAAAATAATAAAAAAGAAAAAAAGAAAGTCACTTCCAGCAAACCTGTTGGAAAAAAGTAAAATTGTATATTAAATATAATTTAATATTGTGGATAGAAAACCTAATGACTAATATAATCATCAGGTCTAATGAGAAGAAATAAAGAAGCGGTGTTAAAACACCAGGTGATTAAGCTGCTACAGCTACAGTAGTAACTTTTTCTTTTTCAGATTCAATGAGTGCAATAAACTCACCAGAATTATCAGATAGCTGCCAAGATTTAGTAGCGCGATTATATCTTAGAATTTCTTTATCTTTAAGAAGTTTAAAAGGTTTGTTAGCAGTTCCACGAACATCACCTTTTGGCTCTTTACCATTTACAATTGTAAGAATTTCACGCTTAGTTAATTCTTTACCAGCATCTTTAATTGCCATAACATATTGAACATATTTTTTAAGTGACCCGTCTTGATTTACAGGTTTAGAAAAATCATATTGTGAAGGTGTTGTAGCTGCTGCCGGTGTAGTAGTTGTAGTATCAGTATTTTGAGTAGTTGCGTTCATGTTAGAGCCTTTTTTATTTTAAAATTGTTTTATATTTGATAGGACCAAAATTACAGAAATAAATCGTAATCTTCATCAGCCGCAAAGTCGTGTAAAAATTCCATTTCAATCATGAGAATGAGATTTTGTGTTCCGCTAGAAAACTCGAAGTTAAAAATATCTTCAATGTGCTTGAGTGAAGTTATAATATCTTGTAACAGCTCAGCATTGTTGAAATTCAAATCAACGAATTTTTCTTTATTTAAAGCTTTTTGGCAAGAAACATGTAGAAGTTCTAAGCTTCCAGAAATTTCAAGACCTTTTTCGCTATCTTTGAATTTATTAATGTCGGTTACCAGGTCAGTAGCAGTTTGCTTATTAATTGAAAAGTGTAGCATTCTAAAAATCCTTTTGTTTGTTGTGTATAAGTATTGTATCAAACAACTGCTTAAAAACAGCTTAAGAAGCAGTCCCTAAGTCATAAGTTTCTTCTGGAAATGTTCCAGAAACACCTTTAATGTGAATATCGTGTTCATCATCAAAACTTTCTACAAAATAACTGTTACCGGCAACTTTTCCATATTGTTCAACAGTAATATCACAATTTGTAAAGTGTAAAACTGTATCTGGGTCAGTCATATTACTATTTGTTCCTAATGTCCAATCTTCAACAATATTAAAAACATCTTCAACAGTTTGAAAAGAAGCTATGATATTTTTTTCAAAACGTTGAACTGTCTCGCCAAAAAGTTCAATCACCTTAATAGCTTCTTCAAGATTATTAGCAGTAAGGTTGTCTTCTTCAACATCATGCGGATTAGCAGACATTCTATTCTTTGCATATTCAATAACTCTTTCTTCAGAAGCGATTTCAGGTGCGATATCAGTTAGGTGTAAGATAAATTTTTTCATATTGTAAGTCCTTGGTTTTTTAGTTTATTTTAAAAAGATAAGTTTCTTTTCTTTGTATATAGATTATATCATTTAGCAGCTTATAGACTGCTTAAATAATATTGTGTATGTATTATTTTGTGATTGTTTTGTATTGTTTAACGACTTGTTGGTTAGAACAAAAAAGTCTTTTAAGATATCCTTGTCTTACTGTATTTTCATTTGTTGTCTGTCCATTCTCAGTAGTTTCAGTAACCACTGTAACAGGTGTATTAACTTTCTTATTAATGATTTCAGAAATATTAATTCTACACTTAGTTGAAAATTCTGTTTCTATAAAAATATTTTTATCTTTATTAGATAAAACGACTGTAAAATAATTACTACCAGAACTATTCATTTGAATATAATCAACATTTAATTCTTGCATACGAGTAACACGAGTAACAGTAGTGTTGTCACAACCAGTTAAAGAAAAGATAGATAATACGATAAGTATTGATAAGATGATTTTTTTCATAGTTTAAAGCCTTTTGTTTTTTTGTTATAGTATTATATCAATATACTGCTTTAAACCAACTTAAATATAAAATTTAAAGCGATTGATTATTTATTTAATCTTCCTAAGCCATAGAAAGAATAGAATTACAACCCCAATCAGATTGTCTATAACTAATACTCTCTTTACCATCATTGTTTTCGATATAAGCAGTTAAAACGTCATCTAAATCAATAACTTCAATTTTCAATTCAGAACATTCACCATTAGCTTCTGCACCTAATGCTTTTACAGCTTCTACTAATTTAGGATTAGTTCTGTTCTCATTAAAAGCGCTTCCATATTCATCCCAAGCTAAACCTAATGATTTATAAAGTTCTTTGCTAACAGAAAATCCACCATAACAGTTATTTAAAACTATTTCAATTTTAACAGCATCATCTTGTGTTTTTAAAGTTTGGATTAATTCGTAAGTATCATTTGTATTCATAGTTTAAAGCCTTTTGTTGTTTTGTTATAATATTATACCTATATACTGCTTTAAGCCAACTTAAATAGAATATATATTTATCAACTATTTGAATATGATTTAAACTATTAGTTTTCTAATTGATAAATAATTCTCTCTAATTCATTAACTGTCATAATTTCTTGTTCCAAAACAAGGTTCTTTACAATTTCAAATATATGTGCATGATATTGAAGATAAAATACACTTTCACCAAGAACGCCATACGAAACTTCTTGTGTTTCTTCTGTATCAATAGTATAAACACAACGGTGTTTTAATTTTTCTAATTGTAAAGTTGTAATTTCTATTTTAAATAAGCATAATAATTCTATTAAATCTATAAAAACAGGTGGTGCTTCTGTATTGGCATTCCAATTTTTTGACGTTATTTCTTCTTCTTTGATATCAATAGAAGATATTAATTGCGCAACTTTATTTGATAAAATATGTAGTTCTGTTTCTGTAATTTTTGGTGTCATTTTTAAATTCCTATTTGTTTTTTTTGTGATAAAGATATTAAGCTTAAACTAGACCAAAATATTTTCTAATATTTTCATCTAATAATTGAATATTTTCAGGACTAAAATTTTCATAGCGTTCTTTTAAATTTCCAAGAAAAGAAAATTTTATACCACCATAACCTTTTACATTTATATTTTTACTAGCAAAAGATTTATTACTATTTAAGATATATATTTTTTCTTGTCTATCAATATATTCAAGTAAATCTGTTTGCCCCATCCAGTTATTGTTTTCTTTAAAAGTTACAGCTTCTTCTTTTAAATAATCAATATCTTCACGACCAGTTATTTTTCTCATTTTATCAGTAGCTTCTTTACCAATAATTCTAGTAGTAAGATAAATGCCAATATCATCTAAACAAGTATTAATTAAAACGTTACAAGTTTTTTCTGCATCTTCTAATGTTTCAAAACCAGGAAATACTTCGTTAAACATACTATATAAAATAGTTCCATTCATAGTTGTTAGTTTTTGAAAGATTTCTTTTGTTTCAGGGTTTGTAGAAAGTGAATTAAAAGTATCTTGAATGCTTTTAATTCTTTTGTCAGTATTTGTTTGTATGTTAGTGATTATTGTTTTTTGCATAATTTAAAAGCCTTATATTTTATAAGAAGAACTAAATCTTCTTTGTTTCTGTATATAAATTATACCTAAACAAGTCTTATAAACTGCTTAATACAATAACAAAGAATATTAATCTTTTTTATTAAAATCTAAAATTAATATCTCATCACTACGTCCGTCAGCGATAGCTACATTTTGTAATTTCTTCATTAAATCTGTGTCACCTTTTCCATCAATAAAAATAAAATCATTATTTGAAATATTTTCTTTAATTATCTTTTCTAAAGCTACTGTTCTGCCTTTTGCGCTTGTCATTATTTCCATATTATTAAACCTTTTAAAAATTTAATAATATTATACTGTATTTTAAACTTAAAGCTTATTTGAATTATTAAAGAGGATTTAATTCAAATCTTTCTTCATATCCTTGTTCAAATAATCCACCATTAAAATTATCTATCAACCCATCTTCATCAAAATCTAAATCGCGCCAGAAACACTTCATAGGTGTAGCATTTACACTTTGAATGTATTGTGTAATAACTAATTCACTTTGTTTTATATCTTTGTTTGCATAGCGTCTAATAGCTCTTAATAGGAATAATTCTGAATGCGTAGCAATGATTATATTTTCTTTGGAAAAAATATATTTATCAATAATGTCAGATTGAAATTGTGGGTGTATTCCATTCTCAGGAAACAGGACAGGTTTAATATTTAATTCTGTCGATTTTTGAATAACTGCATCTTGTAGCTTAGAAGCTGTTAAACCTCTTCCATCTGAATAAGCTAGTATTATCATTATAAATCCTTTAATGTTTGTCTTAAAGTCATTATAACAGCTTTAAAAGACACTATTTGTCATATTAGCAATAAAAGTAAAAGGGAAGTTGTTGGGAATTTCCCAACTAGAAGAAGAATATAAACTTTAAATATTAAAGTGATACATTATGTAGGCAATAACTATTCCGAACATAGTAGAAAAAATTAGATTAAAAGCAATGTATTCAAAAAAATCATTTGCTGTTTTAATTTCAATAGATAATATTTTCATTTCAAAGCCATTACTGAAAGCATTATTAACATGAAAAATAAAACCTATGAAAGGAATAATTATTCCAACTAATCCAATAGGATAAAAAAACTGTAAAAAAGTATAAAGACCATAAATCATTAAACATAAAAATATAAAAGCAAAAATTAAACTTTTATCGATTTCTGCATCGTTATAATATTTAGTATTATTTTTCATAATTAAACCTTTGCACTTGGAATAAACCATAGTTCTGTTTTAACCATAGTAGTTAAACAACGATTACATACATTAACTTCTTTCTTATTTTCTTTGAAGATAACAGTTGTAACTGGTTTATCAGATACGCATTTACAATCAGCTGTGTTAATATTGCATTCTCCAATAAAAATCTTACCGGTAGTAATAATTTCTGGTGCTACATATTTAAATTCATTCATAGTTTAAGTCCTTTATATTGAAGAGAAATAATATATTCTCTTTCTGTGTATATAGATTATAGCAGTATATAACTTAATAAAGGTTGAAACATTAGGTTTACAGGTTTAAATATAATATATTAAAAATATATTTATAATAAAAAAAAGGGATAAAAATGAAAAAGAAAGAATTTAAAAATTATTTATTTAATAAGGGTTTTGATACAACAATAGATAAAATAGGTGTAGAAGGTAAAAGCACATTAAAAAAGAAAAAAAAGAGACCTGTTTTTATAAGTGCAAATAATGTTATTGTAGAATTAGATAATGGTGATTTATATGGTGTAAATCCTGAGACGACGAATGATTGGGAATATACTACTATGGGATTTATGATAGTAAAAGTGAGTGATAAACCTTTTAAAATTTTAGAGACATCTTTAAATACTGATTTTATGAAAAAGGGAACAGATATTACATTAGAATCATTAGATAAAAGGTATATGGAAGAAATAGTAGAAGTATTGCAGAAAGTAGAAAAAGGTGAATTTATTATATCTAGAGAAGTAATTAAAGATTCATATGAAATACCTAGACATAAATTAAGTGAAATAACCGAAGAAGCAAGAACTTTATTAAAGAACTTTCGTTTAAAAGATAAAACTGAAAAAATAGAACCAATAACAAAAAAGCCAAGTATTAAAAAGGAAGTTAAAGAACAGGATTATTATACATTAAAACCTATTTAAATTTTTTGAAACAGTTATTTTTAAGTTTAAAAATGTTAATTTAAATAAATAATAAACTAAAGGTAATAAGTAATGAAAAAAACAAAATTAAAAGCAAAAATAGAAATTAAATTTGAATTCATGGGAAAAGTATTAACGCCTACGATTGATATTAAATACTCAAATAAAAAAGATTTAAAAAATCGTTATTTTTTAATAAAGAAAGTAAAACAAAGAGTAATTAAAGATATGAAAAAATTAGAAAAAGCAATATTAGGTAAAAATGAATGGGATGCTGATACTAGTAGATATTATCCTAAGTTTATAGCAATGAATACTTTAATGTTAGATGCATTGATTTGTTGTAAAAAAGATAAATTAAAACTAGTTAAGAATAAAGATGAAAATTTATCAAGATATGAACCTAAATATAGAATAGATACAGAAGTAAGTTAAGAATTATTTACAGAAGACAATTTTTAGTATATTGTCTTCTGTATTTTATCTAAAAAAGATAAATTAATATTGTGTTAAACGAACATACCAAAAGCCAAGCTTTTGTGCTGACTTAATGTTATCAACTAACATAGTTACATATTCAGGTGCATCATTAAATTCTTCAGCGATAATAGCAATCCAAAAACTAATAGATTCATCATTTAAAACGATTTCAAGAAAATTATTATCTGGTTCATCTGAAAAGTCACCTGTAATTTCTGTAAAATCTAAAATTTCTTCACCAGTATCTTCATCTTCCAATAGTGGGCTATTACGACCTTTTTCAATTAAAGAATAAATACCATGCTTTACACGTAGTTCGGGTGTAAGGTTGATTTTAAGATTTGTATCTGCTAAAAGTTTTTTAACTTCTTGTAATATAGTTTGTGTTTTCATAGTTTAAGTCCTTTTTTTTGTAAGTATATTATACTATTTCACAGCTTATAAACTACTTAATTAAAGAGATATTACTAAGGTCTACCCATATTGGTTTATCATTTTTTCCGTTAGGTGATTCTAATAGTAAAAGGTCATAGCCAATGTTTTTATCTAATACAATTAATTTATTATTTTTATATATAACAGTTAAGCCAAGTATGATTTGAGAAATAGTTAGATTGGTATTTGAATTTTTTTCTTCCATATTTTAAACCTTTTGAATTTTATAAAAGTTAGTATATGAAGTATCTACTTAAAGAAAGATTAAGGAAAGTTTGTAATTATAGAGGAAATGACTTGCTAAAAATAAAGTATCTTATGCAGACACTTTACTCCAATCATCTTCACTTAAATCGTAGTAAGCTTGATAGTTAGTTTCTATTTCAAATAAAATATCTGATACAATATTGCAATATTCAGCACCAACTTCATCAATAGATTTTTGCATAGATATAACAACATCTTTTAAATAATCAACGTCTTCTAAAATATACATTTTTTGTTCGTTTTTACTCATTGTTTCTAATTTAGAAATAAATCCGGCAGCTTCTTTCTCTAAAGTAAATTCCATATCATTAGAAGATTCTCTAACTGATTGTGCTACTAGACCGGCTGTCTTACCTGACATATATAATGAACTCATTTTAATCCTTTGTTTTTTAGTATGTAATATTTATTAAGTTGGAAATTTTACTGAACTTCAAGATTAATAATCTTAAACTCCATTTCAAATTCATCTGCACACGCTTCTTCAATTAATGGGTAAAAAGCACCTTTTGCATGTTTTAGGTATTTATCCATAAAAACAGTTAAAGGTTTGTCAGCTTCTTTCCATTGTGCTTGAAGTGCTTTATCTTCCCAGATATTAACATTGTTTGGCTCACCAGCTTGTTTAGCTCTTAAACGAATATCAGCACGAACTTCATCCACTTGTCTATTAATCACTTTAAGTGAAACAAATACAGTATTAAGAAAAAAAGCTTGTGCTTCATTCGCTTTATCAAATGTAGTATATGCACCAAGGATATAAGTTTGCTTGATACCAACACCTGAAGTATAATCTGTAATATTTAAAAGTAATTGTGATATTTTCATTTGTAAAGCCTTTTTATTTGTTAAGTTAAATTTTGAAGAAGAAACTTGTCTTCTCTTTTTCTGTATATAGATTATATCAAAACAAGTCTTATAGACTGCTTAAAATCATAACTTATGAAGAATAATCAACTAAATCATTTAAATCATTCATATCAATTTTTTCTTCCATAAATAACTTAACCATAATGATATTCGCTTTTGAATAAAATTTATCTCTTGTATACATTTTATGTTTAATAATATTTTCTATAAAAGTTTCTAATTTTTCATCAGCAGATAAAATTCTTTCTAATTCAGTAGAACCACTTACATACGTTCTTCTTGAAGATAAAAGCTCATTGACTACTGTTACTATACAATTATTAATAAACTTAACTATATTAGTCTCTGTTATGTCTCTAACAACATAAGATAAAGAATAGTAAGTATCATTTTGACTTGAAATAATAGTAGCTTTTTTACTATCAAGGTTAAGGTTTAAGTTTTTGATGTTATTATCAAAGTCAATTAATACTTTTGAAGTTTCAAGTGGTGATAAGTTATTTAATGAAGTTGTATCAATACGTTTTTCAACTTGAACAAAATAAGGTGTTGTAAAAGTAGGGTTTGATAAATTTTTTCTAATATATAATTCAGTTAAATTTTTGATTTTAGTTTGTAAGTTATTCATAGTTTAAAGCCTTTTGTTGTTTTGTATATATATTATACTAGAAACAACCTTATAGACTGCTTTAATTAATAAGAGTTACGTAAGAACAGATTATTATACTTCACATCCTGAAAATATTCAGAATATATATTGGGAACTATCTATTGTTCAATAATTTCCAATAATTTTTTAAGCAACATATTTGTAAGTTGTTCTCTAACTTCATTTCTGTTGTAATCTTTAAATTCAAAAAAGAAATTATGTACTTCTGCTTTTGTTCTATCAAATATTGAACAATAAGCTAGTTCGCCTCTTTCGTCATAAGCTTCTGCTATACCTGTTGCAGATATAGAATAATCTGTATCTAATAACTTTGATACATTTCTAGCCATTAATGTAGCAGTTTCTTTATTAACAGCGTCTGTCCCTAATATTTCTTTTGGAATATTAAGAATTTTTTCTTTAACAGATAATTTATAAGATACTACGCCACCAGCTAAGATAACACTTGAACCTGATATATCAGCAAATGAAGAAGAAATCATACCAGCAGTAAGACTTTCTGCTGTTGATAAAGTTTGTTTTTTATTTTTAAGAATGGAAATGATTTTAGTAGCGGCTTCTGTTGTAGTTAAATCTTGCATAAATGATACCTTTTGTAAGTAATTTTTCTATATATATTATATCTATATACTACTTATAAAAGGCTTAAATGAAAGTTATTCGATAATAAAATCAAATAATCTTTCAATAGAATAACTGCTATAAACATCAATTTCATAAGCACCAGCATCCATACCAAAATAATTAATTTCAGATATTAATTCTGATAAATAATATTTCTCATCTTCTTTTGAAATATAAAATCCAGTAGTGTATTCCCAACTATCTGTATTAGTTAAAACAACGCTATCACAACCGATTTGATAAGCATAGTTGATTCTATCTATCATAATAGAATAAACGCTGTTAGACTTAATATCTAACCATTCTTCGTTTTCATTATGTGGAACTGTATATCCAATATCTTCAGAATAAAATTCATAACTATCGTCAGTCCAATATTGGTAAGTTCCTACTGACATTTTACAAACAGCTTGACGACCATTATTATTGATACGGTTAATATCAGAAGAAGTAGCTGTATCTAATTCTATAACAGAAACAATAGAAGTAGTAGAAGGAGTATAAATATAATCTTCTTCCGTTGGAGCACCACAACCTGTAAGTAGTATTGAAGTTAAAAACGCTGTTGCTGTTGCAAGTAATGTAAATTTTTTCATAGTTAAAACCTTTTGTTTTTTTGTAAGTATATTATATCAATATACTGCTTAACATGTACTTAAAATTAATCTTTAATTAGTTTAAATTCAAATAGAGAAAGTTTAAAAGAAAAATCTTGATGAAACACAACTGATTTGTAATCTTCTAATGCTTCAACAGTATCAATAAATTCAGTATCATCTTTTACAAGTAATGTGAATTTTTTAGCTAGATTTATTTTGCCAATATCTTTTTCTGATTTTTTAATAATTTTACCAAGTTCAAAAATATCATCTAAGTCTGCTTCTAATTCATACATTTCAAAAAATCTAAAATCGTCTTTACCTAGACCTTCAAAACTTTGAGTGCTACCATCATTGTAGTAAAATTCATTTTCTTCAAAATCAATTTCATCAACAAAGCCATCACAAAACATAACTGTAACTTCTTCATCTCTTTCAGTTAAAGAATATTCTTGTAATTTTTTCATAAATTCTAAATCAATAGTGTTGTCAGTTTGTTTTTTCATAGTTAAAGCCTTTTGTTATTTTGTTATAATATTATATCTATACACTGCTTAATCTAAGTTGAATTATAAGTGTTTTAAGCTTTTATTTTTAGGAAGGTCGGCACTATCAAAAGCTACATCTGATTGAGGACAATATACAACAGTATGGTGATAAGTAATAAAATTACGAAGGTGGTTTAAGTCATTGATAACTGGAAACGATTGGAATGGTTCTTCCACGTAAGTTCCTGTCATATCATCCCAAATTTGCTCTGTTAAAAAAAACTCTTGAACTTTTTTAGTTCCGTTTCCGTATTCAGGTAAAACCATTCTACTTTGTAATTCATAAACTGCCATATCAAATCCTTTTTTGTAAGTATATTATACCAATATACTGCTTAAAAGTCACTTAAAAGATTTAACATAATTTGTTTATCTATTTAAATGTCTTTGCAATCAATACTAATGTTACCAAATTCAAAATATCTATTTCCATTATGAGAACCAAAATTTGTAGAAATAATAGTAAAATCTTTACAAAATAAACCAATGTATTCTTCATAAGAAATTTTTTTATGTTGGCTAGTGAATGTACCAGTATCAAATTTTATAACAACATTTTTTTTATGAAAAAAGGCAGTAGTATAACCATATTTAGTATTAGAACGGTCATCTGTTATGACCATCATTTTAGCAGAAGATATAGAAACCAATAGAACAAGTAATAAAATAATTTTTTTCAAATTAAGCCTTTTTTTAAGAGATAAGTTAATCTCTTTTATTTGTAAGTATATTATACCAATATACTGCTTAAAAGAAGCTTTGAATAACAGGTCGAATATCCTGTGATATTTTACTGTTTATAGTATATTATAAGTATCTTAAAAACATATAGTTATAAATAGGTTAATAACGGCTTCATAACTTAAAAATAATAATTATATTGTAGTATGTTGATAGTATCCTGATAACTATTTAATAAACCACCACACTTTAATGACACTGGAATATTTGTTACTGATTAATATTATTATATTGTATGTTAATAGTTACTTTATAACTATACATTTCTAATATGTTAATAACCTGTTTATAACTATATGTTTAAAGTATATTAATAATACCTTTATAATTAAATAAAAAATTTGAATTTAGTATATTAATTGTATCCTGATAACTGAACATTAATGATATGTTAATTGTATCTTAATAACTAAGAAATAAGAGCTATATAAGAGTATATAAAAGTATGTTAGGAATATATTAGGAATATATTATTAATATGTTAATAGTATGTTATTAATACACTTATAACTTTCTTGTAATATACTGTAATTTAATGATTATATACGGAATTATTTAATAAAATTATCCAACATAAGTGATAAGAATCTATTTATTATAGAACAGATTTAAGGTATTGATAGTATGTTATTAATATCCTAATAACTTCTTTATAACTTTCTTGTAATATTGCTAAAATCGATATAATAAGCTTATTAGTGAAACATTTATTATCTAATATTAATATTATTTTTATTAGTTAATATTTAATAAATTTCATCTAAAAAACAGGAAATTTAGAAAACTAAAAAATAATTTTAAGGTCAAAATAGAGATTAATAAAAAGTGAAAAACAAAAAGTGTCCTAATATAAAATTTAAGTTTTCTATAATAGTAAAAATAAAAGAATAAAAAGTATTTAGAAAAATTTAAAGAGTGATATTTACAATAAAAAAGATTATGTGGTAAAAGCTGCTGGTGGTATATCTATCGAAAGATTGAAAAAGTAGTTATGTGTGTTTTGTAATAAAAAAATATATTTGTAATTATCTATATATTTTATTTAATATCTTTATAATATGTAGATAGAATGTTGATAGGTAGTTAATAGATAGTTATAAGGATATTAAAAACATATCCTTAACCAACTTTACTTTTCTTTAACTCTTTTTTGATTAAAAAACGAACTAAATCACTTTGATTCATCCCTATACTCCTACAATGTTCTACTAAGTCTATTTTTTCGTTAGAAGTAACGTATGTTATTACTTTATCTTTTTTAACATTTTCTTCTGATAGTTTAGGTCTGCCACCTAAATTTTTATTACTATTATCTTTAATGATAATTTTATCTGAACTACCTAAAAGGTCATCTATACTTTTCATTTTAGTTTGCATATTGTTTTCTTTGAGTATTCGTAGCAGCTAACCCAACACTTTGTTTTACAAAATTTAAAAACATACTATATTCATTAATTATATTTCTATATACATATTTTTCTAATTTACTATTAGAAGAAGTTTGTAAAAGACTTTTTCCTTCAGTCATACATTTGATAAACCCAGCACTTTCTCTAATAAAGAATATAGATAAATCTAAATCTTTTAATACCTTCATATAAGAATCAATTTTTGAATCACCTGTTAGCTCACCAGCTAATAATTTATTCATATATTTACTTTTAACATTATTTACTAATATAGTAAGTTTTTTATTTAAAGGTCTTAATTCTTCAACTGTGTTTTTCAATCTCTTTATAGAATTGACATCTAAAAAAGTAGGACAGATAATAATATCTGCAGCTATAAATATTTCACTTATGTTTTTAGTGTTCTTAACGAACCCACCCATATCATATATAGCATTTGCTTGTATAAGTTTTAAGTCTTCCATTATTTTGATTCTATCGCTGTCATGGCTTTCTATGACACTATCATCATTAGATAATAAATAAAAATCTTCTAAATCTAATGCTAAATTCATACCTGTAGTTGTTTTTCCAATTCCACCTTTTTTACCGGCTAATACTATTGTTTTCATATACAATCCTTAATTTATGATATGATTATATCATGAAGTTAAAAGAATACTAACAACATATTAAAAGAATGTTAAAAATATGTTATTAGGATATAGGAATATGGGGAAATTTATTTTTTGTTTTTGTGTATTTCTAAAACAGTTCTAAGTATTTTTTTATAAGCATTTTTGTTTTTTCTAATACCTTTGATATTTTTCTTGTGTTTGTTAATATAAGTAATACAACAATCTTCAATAAAAGAAATTGTGCTAACTTCATTATCTAAGAAATCAAAGGAATTAAAATAACTTTTGTTTGAAAGAAATTGAATAAATCCTTTATCATATGGACAAACACATACAATATCAGTAGTGATACCCATAACGTCTTCAAAAACTTTTTTCGGTATTAGATTACCATAAATACGAAAACCTTTATCGCGCTGATTTAAATAAAATTGTTTGTAATTCATCTTTAATCCTATTTGTTATTTGCAGAATGAAAGAAGTCAATATAAAAGTCAATATTTTGATTTTCAGTATTATCTCTAAGTTGCTTCATAAGAGCTTTAAATAATTCGTGAAATTCTAAAACTGTATATTCACCTAAGTTTTTAATTTTACGTGGTGTTTTCTTATAGTTATATTCGTTTCGTTCTTTATATCCAAGTTGTGAATAATCATTATTTGTTTCTTGTGTAGATACTTTAATGATTTCTTGACCTTTTTCAAAATAAGTTCCAAAAGTAAAATTATAATTTTTCTTATATTGAGAATAAATTCTAATGATTGTAGCTTGAACACCAAATGTAGTATAAGAATTGCCCCAAGTTCCACCATAGCTGACATATTTAGGCTCACAGTGATTTAAAACAACTGGTGTATTTCTTGTTAATGTATTAAATTCTCTGATAATATCTTTTGATAATTTGCTTGCTTTCATCATTTTGAACCTTTGTTTTTATGAAGAGAAATTATTCTCTTTTTATTTGTAAATATATTATACCGAACTAAGGCTTATAAGCTGCTTAGTTTTTTGTTTATCATTTTATTAAAATCATTTAAATACCAACCAATCAATGCTGCAATTGAAAATATATTAAACATAGGTAATAATAACATTAAAGTGATTAAGTTGTGAAAATCAAATGAACTAGAATCTTTTGGTGTTCTTAAGATATAAATTAATATAGCAATTATGCTAATTAATGTAGAAACGGCGAAAAAAGATAAAGTAGTATTAACATCTTGATATTTAGAAAAATCAAATAAAGCTTTAACTGTCATATATATAGATAATAGTGCGAATGTAGTGATTTTAAGTTTAGTTATAGTAGTGTTTTTCATAGTTAAAGCCTTTTGTTTTTTTGTTAGTATATTATATCAATATACTGCTTAACAAAGACTTAATTATATATATTAATTTACCATTTTCTTTTAGTTTTTTTATTATATTCTAAATTTCTATAATGTGGTTCATCTAACGATTTTAAAGCCCAAGAATTATATGATTCTATTTCTGCTTGATTATTTGTAAGTTGATAAATTAGTTTTTCTTGAGGATTTTCAAAAGACATAGTTGATAATTTGTAAATGATACAGTTTAAAGATTCATCTTTTTCATTAGTAATAATTATTTCAAAATATAAAGATGAATTAAAACAACTTACTGCTAATAAATTTAATAATTCAATATCATTTTCTAAGTTTTTGCCAAAAGATTTAGTAAAGAGGTTGGTATCAATAATAATCATAGTTAAAAGCCTTTTATCTTTTTTTGTTAGTATATTATATCATTTAAAATCTTATAAACTGTTTAACAATCTTCCTTTAAAAGATAACTCATTTCTTCATAAAAATAACTTACATTTTTTATTTCTTCAATTATTTCTTCTAAAATTTCGCATTCTGCATCTATTTTAGATTGAGATTCATTTTCATCTTCTTCTCTATCTCTTATTTTTTCAATTTGTGTTTCAAAGTTAGAAATATCATTACTTAATTTTACAATAACAGTTTCGCAACAAATTTTGAATAATAATTCTTTATCTATAGTCCAACATCTATTTTCATCTAAATCATAATCTGAATAAACCCAAGTTAAATATAATTTATCTTCTTTTTCAGTAAAACTTTCACTATGACAATTGTCTGAACTATAATCCTCATATTTTGAAAAATCATAATCTTCAGGATAATTATCTTGTAATGTTTCAAATGCTTCAAAGATTTGTTTAGTAGTAAAGTTAATTTGTTTTTTCATAAGTAAAGCCTTTTGTTTTTGTTAAGTATATTATATCTATATACTGCTTAATCTTCACTTAATTTAATAATATATTAATACTGTTTTTTCTTACATTTTATACAAATAACACCATTTTGTGTTCTTTTAAAATTTTTAAGTCCGGTTGTTGCACAAGAATAACAACTATGAGTAGTCCAATCAATCATTTATAAATCCTTTTCTTTTTTTGTTAATAAAATATACTGCTTATACTAAGCTAAATTAATCTTCCTATATATTTAAACATAGAAAGATTAAAAAAACGTCATCTAAAATTACTTCATAATTTGAATAATTTGGTGTGGTTTAATTATAACGTCATCTCCTAATTGTATATTTTTAATTAAAAAAGGGTTATTATCCAGAATACAATCATATTCTAATCCATTATCCGTATTGCGAACATCTTTAACTTGTAACCACATTCTTTCACTACTATCATTGAAGTTAAAAATAGCTTTGATATAACTATTAATATGAACAGAATTACATTTTGTTACTGTTGGTATAAAAAAAGTTGTAGGGTGTTGTTCTGATAATTGAACTGCGTCTAAAATTTTAATTTGTTGTAAGCTACTCATTTAATGAATCCTTGTTTATTTTTGAAGTGAAGTTGTCTTCTCTTTCTTTATAATAAGACCACTTACATACTGCTTAAAAGTTTAAAGAAAACTGTCTATTAACATTACAATGGGAGTAATGCACATACTAGCACCAATAATTAAAAATACCCATTCAAAAGTATCACTCGGTTTTAAAAACGAAAAGTAACTAGGTTCTGGTTTATATTTATATTCTAATGCTAATAGATTATGTCTTGTTGAAAACATTATATATCCTTTATATTGTTATTGGTCATTAATACAGTCATCACAAACTGTCTCACCATCTAGGTCATTCATTTCGGAAACGTCACACCACCAGCCGCACGTGCATTGAAAAGTAATGTTATCAATTTCTTCATAAAGTTTATCTTCATCAAAACCTTTTTCTAAATATTCTTCTACATAGTCACCTAATGAATTTGTAGTGCCATTAACAGCTTGTGCTATATATTCAATCCAATCTTCTTGCTTATCACTTTTAAGATATTCAGAAATCATTTTAAAGCTCAAATGCAAATGGGTTTAAGTCATTTAATGGGTTCATAGAAACTTTACCATTAACTTTAATATAAACGCCGCTATTGCCATTATGTTGTTTGTGATTGGTGTGTATTTTGTGTGTATTTGCAGTATGTATTTGGAGAGCGCCAACGATTGTAAAGCTACTTACCATAACTATTGTGATAATTAATAATAATTTTAAATTCATTTTATAAGTCCTTTTTTTTGAAGAAGAATTAAATCTTCTTTCTTTGTATATATATTATACCGGAAGGACACTTATAGACTGCTTAAATATATTATTAGATTTATATCTTTTTTCTAATTATTTCAGGTGAAAATAAATTTTTACTAACTTTATTTAATGATTTTTCTGCTTCTTTTACTATTTTTGTGAAATGTAAAACAGAATCTTCAAACATATCTTCAAGTCCTTTTAGTGCTTCTTCTTCTGTTAAATAAATAGCGTTTCTTGAAAAAATAGTCGTAGTATCATTTAAAGTAGTTTTAAATACATTTAAATCTTTTTTTAAGAGTCTATTATTTTCATACACAAAAGTTTTATCTGTTTCTTTTACTTCTATTTCAGTGATTAATCTAATTGGTTCTTCACCAAAAAATTTAAAAGTTGCTTTATATATAATCATATTTTGTTTCCTGTTATTTTTTTATTTTAAAGTGCTTCCATTAATCTTTGTTTTAATAAGATTTTATCTTGAATTTCTTTTTCAATAGTGATAATATCTGATTTGATATAATCAATAAAATCTTTATCATTTTTATCTGCAATAGAAAAATTACAACCATCTCTAAATTTAGTTCCCATTGCCCAAGAATTCCAAGTAAATTCTTCTTCATCCATAACTCTCATCCACATAAATTTAACCTTTTCACCACTTTGACTGATTGGTGTAAGTTTATAAAAACCGGCTTGTTTAATTTCTGTAATTTTATTCATTGTATGAGTCCTTGTATGTTGAAGAAGAACTTAATCTTCTTTGTTTTTGTATATATATTATATCAAAAAGATACTTATAGACTGCTGAATTATATAAGTTGGTTGTTAGGCAAGAATTAAGTCTAAATTAATAGCTTCATCTTTGTAATTAAAATCTTCATCATAATTATTAATTGCAAAAGCTAAAAAGTCTTCATCAGATAATTTAACAATACTATCTGCTATAAGACTAGTAACTTCTTCAATAGCACCTTCGATTTCTTTTGATAAGCTATCTTCCGGATATGTTATTGAATAAATAAAATCTTTTTCATCTTCAATAATACCTTCAATTTTATTATCTAAACATAAAGTGTGAATTTCTTTTGCGTCGGAATAAGTTACAAATTCATCTGCTATATCATAAGATAGTGCTTCTTTGATTGCATTATTTATAAGCCAAGTCATTTTAAACACCACAACATTTATGTTTAACTACGGCGGATTTAGATGTAGTTTGAGTAGATTCACAAGGTGACTGATTAATTGGGTTTAAAATAATATAACCCATAAATATTATTGAAAGAAAAGAAACTATTTTTAATTGACACATATTGAAATCCTTTTATTTAAGAAGAACTTAATCTTCTTTCTTTTTGTATATATATTATATCAGAATAATACTTATACACTGCTTAAATTAACTACATACACAGCTATATATTTCTTCCCCACAATCATAACAATTTTCTTCAATATATGCACTTTCAGCCATAATTGCCTTTTGTTCGTCGTCCATAAATAGATTTTCTAATACAATATTAGAAATAATTATATTAAAGAATAAATCATCTTCAAAATCTACATCACAATCATCTTGAATAATAACAGTTGCGTTTAAAAATTCACTCATAATTATTTGTGTTTCAGTTAGAAATTTTCGTTCTTCTATTGATAGTTCCGCACTTTCACCATCAAAGTAAGTCCCGTATCCCCAAGAATTACCATAATTTAATCTTATATCATCAAATGATATATTTTCATTATTACTAAAATTAGGATTAACATAAGAATGACCTGAAGAGTCTGGATAATATTTTGATAAATAATCTGATACTTGTTTAATGTAATTTGTTTGTGGATTAAAAGGTTTGCTGAAATCTGGATATAAAATATCTGACATTCTAGAGTTATTGTTTAAAAAAGAAATCATTTGGTTAATAGAGTTAGTTAAGTTTTGTTCAGTCATATTTTAAATCCTTTTGGTATATATATTATACTAAAAGATTGCTTATAGGCTGCTGAATTATTTTCTTTGTTTAAAAGTGTCATCTAACCCGTATTCTTGAAGATTAGATAATTGTGATTCTATTGTTGAATTATCAAGAAAACTTCCTTTTGATTGACCTAAATTATGCATCCATTCATCTTTTGTTTCATTTTGTTTTATTGATAAAAAAATATAATCTTGATAATATATAGTTTCATAACTGTATTCTGTATCTTTTATTGTAATGTTCATATAATGCCTTTTATTAAGAAAATTTTAATTTTCTTGTATCCATTTTATCTTAAATTCTGAATTTTTAATTGTGAATGTAAATTTCTCTTCCGGGAAAGTCTTTTCAAGAAAAGGCATAAAAGTATTTCTAATAGAATTTTCAATATTTAGTAGCGTTTGTTCTGCAAAATTAAAACTATCAAGACCACACCCATAAGAATTTCTATAGATTTCTACTCTTTGATTGTAATGTATAGCGTTTGTGGATTGACTTCCGTCGATTGAAGGAATAATTCTTGAAAAAGCTTCTAATATATTCTCAACATTAGAATAACCAGGACGCCACGGTCCTAATTCTAATAATTTACTTAAATATTTTTCATTAAGCTTAATGTATTTGATATTTCTATCTTTTACATATACTTCATATTCGACTAACTCTTTATGCTTAGTGATAGAATTAAGTTTATCTTCATTATTTGTTTCAAATCCAAAAAAATCAGTCATTAATTATTCTTTAACCACTGAAGTTCATTAATAGTTATTTTTAAAGTATCATAAGAAACGACTTTTTGTTCTTCTATCAAAGAAATAAAAATATCTAAAATAGAACATTGATAAACGTAATCTTTATCTGTATTAAAAGAAAAAGTTGTGTTAGGTGCATTAACTGTGCTTACAGTGTTACATTTAAGTCTTTCAAATTGCATACAAGTTAAGTTTAATTCTAATGTTTCTAGTATATTAAGGAACTCTGAAAAATAAACAGCTGGCTCAGAAGTGATATCCCATGAAGTAGAATTTACTTTACCATTTTCAATATTTAATTCATATGCTTTTGCGTTAATAAAATCTTCTGCTAGTGTTAATAATTTATAATTGTTTGTATTCATTTTGTAAGTCCTTTGTTTTTGTATATATATTATACCAATATACTGCTTAGACACAACTTAAATAATAGGAAAAGAATGTGTGATTAGATTTTTAATCGTAATTATAAAAAATTACTAGAATATATATGAAGTTAGTGTTTTATATACCGGCTAATAAGCCGATACAATCTGGTTAGAAGGAATTAATGTAGAAAAGGTGTGCATACTTGGAATACCTGATAATTGATAGCCTAAGCGCGTTCCATTTGACTTACTATCGTTAGATAAAAGGATAGTTTTCATTTTCCCATGTTCCATTTTATATTCTAAATGTTTATCAATGACTTCAACATAATATGCACCATAATTAGAATTTTTATTAGTTCTTTTAATAACAGCAGTTAAAGTGTCTGGTAATTCATTTTCAAAGCAATCAGAAAAAGAAGCAGTAGAAATTTCAACCATAGTATCAATATCAACTAATTCTAAGTCAAGTTCTAAAACATATTCATCAGTAAATGTTCCACCAATTTTATCTAATTCTGTCATATCAAAATCTTCATCAACATAAACATTTTGTAATTCTGTTTTTTTAGTATCTAAATAATCATTTAATTTTTTAAATACAACCTTGTCAGATAAATATAATTCTCTTTCAACTGAGTCTTCGTGTCCATAAGCTGTATAAACACCTAATGGCTCACCATCAAAGAAGATAGCTGCTAAATCTGTTGTAGTGGCATTACCTTCGTCATATAAATCAATGATATTACGAACTTGTAATCTTTTTTCTTCATCTACTTCATCAATAGCATCATCATCTAATTCACGTTCAATTAAGTCTTTGATTTCAGTAAAAGGATAAACACTTTCGTTATATTTTTTTGTTTTGTAGATAGTAGATAATTTCATAGATAAAAGCCTTTTATTTTTTTATTAATGTATTATATCAACATACTGCTTAATAGTAACTGAAATAATATTAAGTTATTTTTAAAGAAGTAAAAAAGAATTCTTTAAATTTATCATAATTAAAAGAAACGGATATTTTCACATTAGAATTTTCATTTAAATAAGAACGCCAATACATTCGTTTTTTTCTTTTGTGACCTGTTAATTCTACTTTTTTAAATTCTACAATATCTGTATTAAATATTGTTATAAAAGCTAATACATCGTGCATAGCCTTATATGTCATTTTTTTAGGCTTACCATCGTAATAATTAATTAATACGTCTACACCTAAACTATGTCTATTTCCGATATCTTCTAATGAAATAATTGAAGCGTGACAGATATTTTTTGATATAAAATTTAATTGTGCTTTTTTATTATCTAATACTGCTTGTGTTGCATCTAAATCAAGATTTACATTCCATGAAGGAACAGATTCTTTATCATAGAATTTTTCCAACGTATCTTTATTTTCTACAATATTACAACCAGCATAACCACCTTGTATATAGGCTACTAATTCAGGTTCTCTTTTCATTATCATAGAAAGGGTATATAAACTACCACCAGTAAAATAAGTTAATTCTTTTAAATTCTTATTAGAAGTGTTGTCAATAATATCTTCAATATTCCAAACATCAATTTTATCACTGTCTTTATGATATTCGTCTGCTAATTTATAAAGGGATTTATTTATATCTTTATCTTCTGGATATTCAGTAATAATACCTGATATAGCAATTATAGGTTGTTTTTCTATAATCTTTAAATCATAATATTTCAAAATAGTATTTTTTAATAATTTTAATTCTTGAACAGAAGGGTTATGTATAGATATATATTTGATATCTGCTTCTTTCATTTCAAGTGCCATAATTAAGGTAATATAATCATCTATATCTGCTCTAAGTTCTAAATCTAACCATAATTTTTTCATAATTTATATCTTTATATTTTATTTTAAATATTATATCAAATATAACCTTGCATACTGCTTAGTTTGAGATATTTAAATTTTGTAATATATACGCTTGGATGGGAGTTATTGAAAGAGTGTATTTTAGAAATGATACATAATTTAATGTATCATTTAAACTTACTTATAATTTATAAGTAAGTTTATGGTTATAAGTGTCAAAAAAGTGGTGTTCTTCTATAAATAGAAATGGTTCTGCTTCTTTTGTAGAAACAAAAACTTTAACATTTTTATCATTAGCAACAGCTTTCGCAATATCAGCATCTTTTGTTGCAATTAAAACATGATTACATTCCCACATAATTAAACTTGGTGTAGCTGGTGCTTTTCTCCAAATATCATTATTATCTGTATATGGAACCCACGCAGTTGGATTTTTTGTAAAAGTTTCTTTTTGTAATTCATTTGAAGTCATTTGATAAGTCCTTGGAAGTTTGTTTTTTGTAAGTATATTATATCAGTTAAGAGCTTACATACTGCTTAAAATCTCAAATAATAAAAGTTAATAGGATATTAAGATAATATAAGATAAAATACAGTAAATTGATATAAGGTATTAATAATGGAATATATTTATAGTGTAATTATTTTTATAAATTTTTCAATCGCTCTTTATTTTTTTATAAAATCACATAATGCAAAAAAACAGATTTGTCCAATTAGAATAAGGGAATCAAAACGTTATTTTAATGGTTCTGTAATAGATAAAAATGAAGACCATTTGTTAAAAAATCATACTTTTGGTTTGGCTGCTGTTAAACGTGAAGCTGGAGTAGTTATATTTTCAGCACAATCAAAATGGGCTGACACCGGCTTACTTTACTAGAATAAAAATATATTAAGAACGAAGAAAAAGTTCTTTTTCTTCTAGAGTGCTTACAGGTGAAAGACCTGAATAATGAATTTCTGAATCCATTAAATAATTATAATCTAAACCTTTTAAATCTTCAAAATATACACCTTTAACAGTATATTTGTTATCTAAGAAGTTAGCTATGCTTGATATGTAATCCAAATCTTTTTTTGTAGCAATTTCGTAGTGGTCTGAAAAATCTAACAATTTAACTTCTATTTTTTCAACTCCGCTAAGAATACGAAAAATCAAATCTTCGTTTGTAGCATTATTCGTTTCGATAAGACCTTTTAATAGTTGAAATGTTTCTGTATTTTTATTATTCATAAATACACTAAGTGAAACAGTATTTTGTCTTAAATCAATTCTTTTGAAGTTTGTCATAGTTAAAGCCTTTTGTTTTTTGTAAGTATATTATATCAATATACTGCTTAATAATTACTGAAATCAATTAGAGTTATATCTTGGTATTATTCAGTTACTTTTAATTCATTTGTTAATTTTAAAACTGCATTTTCAAATATAATAATAATAAAACTTTCTAATAAATTATTATTATATTGAGATAATGGAATATTTTTATCTATAGAAAAGTCGTATTTAATACCGTTCGTATATTTATTTATTCTAATTAGGTTATATCTAATTAGATAAAAGAAGTTCTTGATTTTATCTGTATCTATATCTGAAAAGTTTTGAAAAACATCATTATCTATATCTATATAAGTTGAGTTTAATTCATTATCTATAAACTGTGTTCTAAAACAATCTATATAGTAATTTCCAGGCTGAAATATAATATCAAAATATCCTATATTATTAATAAGATTATTTTGTTTAATGATATGAGTTTTTTTCTCAAAAACTGTATCTGTTCCGTATATTTTGTTTATAAAATTAATGTGCTTAAGTTGTTGTTCTTTAGTTAGAAAAAAGGACGGAATTAATTTTTTAACGATTTTTAAAATAGGCTCATTTAATCCAGATGGTATTTTGATTTTATCAAATGTACTCAAGTCGATGTTATTATAAGATTCTATATATTCAAGTTGTATAATTTTTGTAAGTGGTAAAATTGTGTCAATTGATTCTTCACTATCGATTATGAAAGGTTCTTTATGAATTTCTATTTCCACTTCGTCTGTTAATATCAATAAAAATTCAATATCGTTAATGTAAAATGTAATACTTATTTTTCTAGTTGTTCCGAATGAATAATAATAAATAATTGTGGCTTTATATTTTTTATTAATATAAATTTGTTCGCCATTACTTTGGTAATTATATAAAGTAAAATCAATAACATTTGTTAATTCTTTAATACTTTTTTCAATCGCTAATAATATAATATCTTTGTTCATAATTTAATTCTATCCTTCTTCTATAAATTAGAGTAAATTTCTTTTAACTCTGTTAAATAATCATCATCTAAAGAAACAATATTAAAATCTTTTTCAAGTATAAAGATAGGACTATGGGAAATAATCCATATTTGAATATTTGTTAATTTTTTTAAAGATTCTTTAAACTTAAATAATTGAACAGCGTCCATAGAAATTTCAGGTTCATCTAAGAAAATAATACGATTATCTTTTGCTGCAAGAACTTCAAAATCTAATAACATTTCTTTTGTTTCTTGTCCAGAACTTAAATGACATCTTTTATACCCTTCAATAATAGAATAATTATATTGTTCGCTATCTAATGGATTAGCACTACTTAATAAAGCTTTACCATTTACTTCATAAGGCGACATAAAATACATTTCTGCGGGATTATCTATAAAGGATTGTGTAAATTTTATTTTTAAACCTTCAATAGGCTCTTTAAATAAAGTATCTTTAATACTTTGAAAAATTGTACTTTTTCCATATCCATTTGGTGCAACAACCACATTAATATGTTCGCCTTTGATGCTTAATGGTAGTGTTCCTGTAATTCTATCTTTTAATTCAAAATTATTTTCTACTTTGATATTAGTAATCATCTTATATTCCTATATTATTTTTAATAATGTTTATTGGTGACATAATACCTATAATAAGCTTAATGATTGTTTAAATGGTTATTGTTGTAAGAAAAATAGTGCGGGATTGTTGAGGTAATGTATATTTTTAGATAGTAAGATATTAAGTAGTTTTTCAACTACTTAAACACAAGCTAATGTATTATCTTTTTCTCTATAAATGAAGAAATAATCAGTAATTCTTTTACCATCTATTAGTTGTTTGTTAGTATCAGCTATCCACATATATTTAACTCCATACCCTTCGCCGTAATCTATCTTATAAAACTTTAAAAACATTTTTGTATGCGTTTCATTGCTAAAAGTTCCACCTGTATCACCAAGTAATGTATCCATAACAAAAAGTCTAATAAGTGGTCTTGAATAATTATAAGTGATAAGTGTGATAGTTAATGCTGCTACTGCGATAACGATAAATAATATTAATGCTAAGTAGAAGTCAGTAGTAAAAAGTGGTTGTGCAATTTGTTGAAGGTAATTCATATATAAGTCCTTTGTATATATATTATACCAAAGAACTGCTTAATAAGAACTGAAATTATTTTTTAAAAACTTTTGAAAAATCAAATTTTAAATGCATATCAGAACAACCATAACTATTAACTTCGTATTCTTCTGTAATAACAACTTTTGATAAAACATAAGTAGCAATAACTAGAAATAATGATAGGATAGCCAATAGTAAATAAGTATTTTCTGGTGATAAATTGAATAACATATAAGTCCTTTGTTTTGTATATACATTATACCAAAGAACTGCTTAATAAAAACTAAAAGTTCTATAGTGTATTTTAAACTACTTTATATTTTTCTAAGTCTTCAATTTTATATTCTGTTAAATTATTATCTCTTTTAAAATTTAAGAAATCTGGACAATCATAATTGGAAATAAAAGTAGAATCGGTAATTATCTCAGGATATATATCATCAAAATCCATAAGTGCGCCAACAGCTTGTTCCTCTGATTGAAAAGAAATCGTTATTTTATCAGATTCTAATGAATATGAATTTAATTTATTTTTTGTAAATACAAGATTATATTTATTCATTTAATCAACTTCAGTTGTATCTAATTCACCAGGAATTAAGTTTTCTTCAATTTCTAATTCATTCCAAGATAATTCATTACAAACTATTTCTGCAATCTCTTTTAAACTCTTTTCGCCATATCTATAAGTTACATAAGGAATATATAATTCTTCACTAACACCGAATTCAATTTTTGGATTACTAATCATAAAGATAATAATAGTCATATTTTTAAGTTCATCGTATGCATAACTTACAGAAGAGTTTCTTACCATTGTATAATTCATAATTTAAAGCCTTTTGTTTATTGAAAAAGAATTTAATCTTTTTTCTTTTTGTATATATATTATACCTACATACTGCTTAAAATATGTTTAAATATAGTCTATATATTTAGTTTTTTCGTCCATTACTCTTTTCTTAACATATCTTTGTTTGTTTCTAAAATTTCATACATTTTATTTAGACCTTTTTCTTTTCTTTAAAAGGGTTATAAATAAAATAACCTAATGATATTGTATTTAATATCGACAATAAAATAGCATATGAATTTAATTCAAATGAATACATATTATTAGGAATAACACTGACTAGTTCATAAGCTATATAAAGTTGAAAAGGTATTAATAGGAATGTTTTAAAAGAAATACTTTTAAATGCTTTTCTAACACTACTACGCATATTATTAATTTCTTTATCAGTAACTTCTACACCTTCTTCTGTTTTAATATTAGTTCGACCATATTTCATTTCATTATTAATTTTCTTTGTAGCAAAAAACATATAAATATAAAGAATAAGGCTTGCCCATAAAATATAAATAAACATATCAGTTGTATTAACCATTTTATAAATTAATGTGCCGTCAGTCATAAGAAAAGTAATTATTAATAATACAATACCTATAATATTCCATGTAACTTTACTATTTTTCTTTACTTTTATTTTATTATTTCTTGTCATTTTCAACATTAAAAATCCTTGTTTTTTATTTAGTTTCTTTTAGAGATTCTAAAAGTCTTTTATATTTAACTTCTATATCGTGTGCTTTAATTTCAGCTTTAACTTTTGCGTTATGTAAAATTTCCATAGTTTCGTTAATTGAAGTGTTAAACTCATAAATAAATCTTCTTCTATCTGCTTCTTTTCTAAACATAGATTTATTTTTAGGATTAATACCTGTTTCGTACATATCTTTTAATTCTTGAATCATCAAATCTTCCTTTTATTATAGATATTATATCTATAAACTGCTTATAAACAGCTGAATTTAACTTCTGAAAGCTGAACCTAAACTATTTCTAGAAAACCATTTGGGATTTATTTTACCATTAATATATTTAGGAACTGGTTTTGTAAAATAAAAATATAAATTAAGAAGAATAATACCAGCAATTAAAATAGAAAAACCTATAATAAGTCGCATAATTATACGTGCCTGTTCTTTATCAGTTAATTCATTATATATAGTAATAACTTGTTTGTGATTACTATGACTATTATTCTCGGCGGTCATAGCATAAGCTGTCATCATTTGCATATTTGCCCCGTAATTAGCGAATAAGTGTGTAGTTAGTAAAAGTAGTAAAATTAATTTTTTCATAATATAAATCCTTGTTTTTTAGTTAATACATTATATCAATAAACTGCTTATAAACAACTGAATATATTTTATTTTAAAAGAAACAACTTTTTATTTAAAAATGTTATAATCTTATATATATTAAATTCTGAAGGAAAGAAATGAATAAATTAAAGACTTTATATCTAAAAAATGACAATTTATTAGAAAATTTTTACAATAGGGTATTTGAATATTTATCTAATTCAGAAGAAGCAGAAGAAAAATATTTAAAAATGTTCATAACTGCCTACGAAAAAGAAACTGATTTAGAAGACTTAGAAGATTTAGAAGATATAGATTTTGATTTACCAGATTTTGAAAGTATAAATGATATTTATTATAAAGACGAAAATTTAAAGACTAATTATCAAAAGAATATAAAAAAATATAATCCTAAAAATGTTCTGAAAATATTTAACTTGATTACTTATGAAGATTATTTAAATAATTTCAAAGAAGTTAAAGATGAGAGTAGTTTTCAATTAATGGCGTATAAATTATTAGAAGAATCTAAGGAAGATGAAGTAATTATATATATAAGTGTAAAAGCCAGTGTAATTCCTAAGAAATTAAAGAAAAATATAGTAGCAACTAATGTATCTATTTTGAATTTTGATAAAATACCAATGAAAAGTATTTTATTGCAAAAATATGCAACAGAACTCAAATTTTTAAATATAAATAAATTCCCAACATTTTTACATATAACAAAAAATGAAATTAAATCATATCCTATAATACCTATTAATGAAAAATAAAAAGTAATATTTAAATTATATTACTTTTAAAAACTCTATTTTTCGTCCATTTCGTCTAATTCTTCTGTTGTTAGCATTTGAACATAGGATAAATCGTCCAATCTACTATTAAAAAAGAAAAATGCTGGATAAAAAAGAAGACCATCTTCAATCATATCTTTTTCATAATCTTGATAAAATAGTTTTACCTTTTTATCATTATTAGCATAATATTTTGCTACATTTCTTTGGTAAAGTTCATCCGTTGTAGGGTTGTTTTTATCATCAAGAAACACAAGGAAATCACCTTCCTCTTTTTTTTCTATATTGTCAGCTAAGTAGCTTTCTAAATCAAATAACATCTTGTTTCCTTTTATTTTAAAGTATAAATAGTATTATACTATATTTAAAATAAAAACAAACTAAATTTTAATAGTAGTTTAAAAGAAAAAGATAAAAAAAGACTATAATATATTTAAAAAAGGGATTTTATGGGTATTTTAAACAAAGCAAATAAATTAATGACGACTGAGATAAATATACTTGGAAGTGAAAGTAAAGCACAAAAAATAGAAAGAATGCAATCTGAAAAAACAAGTAAAGAAGAGGCATTAAAAGCTAATCCAGAGTTACAAGAAATTTTTGATAATTATGAAGTAGAAATAAAAGAATTACAAGATTTACAAAGTAAATTAGAATTAAAAGGTGAAGATTCGGCTGAACAAGTTGCCGAAACGAAGGAACTAATAACTAATTTAAAAAAAGAACAAAATTATATATTTTCTGTTAAAAATGAAGAATTAGAATTATTAGTAAAAGAAGCGGCAGAACGGGAAGAAAAATATTCAGAAGATAATGAAAATTCAACAGATTTAGCAAATACAGTAGGTGCAATATCAGGTGGTATAAAAGGTGCTTTAAAACATTTAAAATATGCTAGATTATCTACTTATGCAACAATTGCAGTTAAAGAAACTTATCGTGCAACTACAGGGAGCCCACAGGCTATGTTTGGTATGCAAGAAAAATATCATTTACATCTAGTTGGAAAAGAAATAGAACAACTTGAAGATGCAATGATATTAGAAGAACGAAGTGATATTATTACAAGAATAATAGAACTAGAAGAACAATTAGCTGAACAAAATACAATCCTTTTAGAGAAAGAACTAGAATATAAAGAACAACAAGGAAAAAGAACATTATTTACGAAATTGAAAAATGTTGCTGGTGTTGGAAAAGAAGAAGATAAAATAATTATTGAAATTCAAAAAATTATAGAAAAATTAGAAAACTCAAAAAATTTAGCAGAAAAAGAACTAGAATTATATGAAAATAAAATTTCAGAAAATATAGAACTATTAGTAGAACAAAAAAAGATTGATATAGAAGATAAAAGAGTTTTTGAATTAGAAAGTCTGCAAGTGGCAAGAGAAGAATTATTACAAAATTTAGGATTAGTAAACGAAAGTGCAATAAGCGCTTTTATGGAAAAACACAAGGAATCAATTAAAAAATACGAAAAAAGTGCAAAAATAATAGTAGATGTTGCAGCCGCAGTTTATGGTATTTATAGAATAGCAAATGCAGCAACTATTTTACCAGAAGGTGAAATGGATTTTGATGGCATTCAAGATATGTTAAATGAAATTGTAGATTCTACGCTAGAAGACGGACCTGAAATGGATATGGACGCACCAGATATAGCGCCGGAAGTAGATATAACACCAGAGGTAGAACCAGAGGTAGAGGTAGAACCAGAACCATTGATTGACCCTAATGCAGAACAGGTTCAAGATGACGTTGATAAAGATTTAGAAGATGACCATAAAGTAACTGATACAATGAAGAATCAAGCTGGTGAAGATTGGAACGCTGAACAACTAGTAGTAAATATGGATGATATATCTGGGGATGTAGCTAAAGATATAGCTATTGCGAATGAACATGAAAAAACAATTAATGATGCTTTTGGTGCAGTGGCATCTAAAAATGCTGAATTTGATATATCAGATGGAAATACTGGAACAGAAATTTCAAAATTAACAGCAGAGATGAAAGTTCATTTTGAAAATGGTGTAACAGCATTTATGGAAATAGATAAACTAGATATTGAAATAGAAGCAGAACAAGTAGCAATGCAAGAAAAATTAACAGCAATAGAAGAAAAGATAAGTGCTGCCTTGGCTACTGCTAATGAACATATTCAAGAAAATAAAGATTTAATAACACAAAAAGAAGGTATTGATACTGAAATAGCAAAATTATTAGGTTCTAAAAGTGCAGAAGGTGTCACAATGGACGATTTTGCAACAATAGACGCAAAAATAGAAGCCTTAATAGACCAAAAAGAAGGTATTGATACTACTATATCAGCTAATATAGGCGCTAATCACCAATTAGATATGGGTATAAAAGAAGATTTGGCAACTAGAGATACTATGGACGATAAAGTTGAAGGTCTAATAGCAGATAAAGAAAAACTTTTAGATAAGGTTCAAGCAGAACAAGCACAAATGGAAGATATACAGGAAAAGATAGCAGCTAATTTAGAACATGATGCAGAAGTAGAAGCAAGTATAATAAAAGACGTCGACCCTGATTATGATTATGGACCAGATATGGATAAAGATGCACAAACAATGCCATATGATGAGTTTGAAAGAAAATATGAACATGTTATAGATGCAGATTATGACCATGGAACAATAAAATCAGAATATCAAGTTAATAATTTAATAGAAGGTTTAATGAAGATGCGCGTAGATGGTGGCGAAGAAAGAGCTGCTGCATATAAAGAATTTGTAGAAACACATACTCATGCAGAAGTAGAAGCATTTCATAAAAGTTTAGCTGATGATATGTTAAGTGACCATTCAGTTTTTGTAAGTGGTAGAGATAGTATGGATGTAGAAATTCCTGATGCTGGGCAACGTGGAACAATAGAAGATATTGAATTTACTCAGAATGGAAAAAATTCAGTATTTATAACTATTGACCAAGAAGGACAATTAAAAGGGATAAATGCGGTAAATAGAGCATTAGGATTACCAGAAGAAACAGCACTCGTATATAGAAATAGTGCTGGTCTAGAAGTTAATAACGTTGTTTTAAACGAACAAGTATTACGTGCATCTGAAGCAAAAGATATCGGGGCTGATGTAGAAGATGTAATACGTTCTTCTTCTAATCAAAGTGGTATAGATTATGATATAGTTAATAAAGATGGTGTTGTAGAACAATATGGTGATTACAAGATAGCTGCAAGAGTTCATTCACATCAAGGTAAAGATATGGCATAAAGAAGAAATACTAGATAAAATTTTCTAGTTTTTCTAAGTAACTATTTTTAAATAAATATTCTTTCTAAATTAACATTTTTTTATTTTCCCCAATATTTTGAAGGAATAGAGATAGAACAACGATATTTTTTTTCTAATTTTTTGATTTTTTCATCATATTTTTCATCTAATAAATTCAAATCTTCATATGGCTCTGTCCCATAAGCATTTTTTAAAGTAATTAAAACTTTAAAATCTTCTGAAATAGAGATTTCTGAAACGATTAAATTTTCTAATCGTTCTTGCCAATAATTTTTCTTTTTACTTAAAAATTTATTAAACTTATCTTCGATTTTTTGTAAATCGGTATTGATAAATAATTCATATTTGATACAATCTTCTTTATTTTCAAACGAAACACTATTTTCTGCGATATATAACGATTTTTGAACTTCTAGCATATTAGAACCTTTTTGTTTGTTTTAATTATTAAACTACTGCAATTAAATTTGCAACAGCTTCTTTATTATTTTCAATCATTTTTAAAAGACGAATTTTTTCAGTAATTGTAATATTTTCACCAAGTTCATTAAAAAAATCTAATGCAACACTTTTGATAACTGTGTTAGTTGGTGTATTAAAAGGGATAAAGAAGTCTTCTTTCTCTTCATCTGCACAATCATTAGGAATTACAAATCCACCGAACTGTGTAGCTAATAAAGACATAATTTCAACAGAAGAACCCCACATACCAACAGAACCATAAAAATAATGTTCTGGTGTAAATGGTAAATCGCTAGAATTTTCTGATTTATCACTATAGTTTTCAAGGAAGAAAAGTTGTCTTTGTTCAGTTTCACCATCTTTTTCAAAAGCAAAAATAATATAACCAGTAGCTTCATTATGATAAGGAACTTCTTCGCCATCATTATTAGTATAAGAACAATCTTCAGCAGCTTTATAGTTTGCAATTTCAACATCAGAAATATTTGATTGTTGTTTTAAAAATTCAGCTACTTCTTCGACCTTTGGATTACTTGTTAATTTCATTTTTGTATCTACGCCCATTTTGAGTGTCCTTGTGTTTTTTTAGGAAAAGGACTTAACCTTTTCTCTTTCTGTATATATATTATATCAAAAGTAGTCTTACACACTGCTTAAATATTATTAAAAAGGAATGATGTCAACACCTTCTGGCATTTCAATTTTTAACTTTGTAAATTCATCAGCCAATTTATTATTTTGCACAAAGTAAAAATCTTTATTTCTAGTTATTTCATGTGCTTGTAAAATAGAGCCATTAATAGTGAAAAGGTTTTCATAGTGTTTTGTATAAAATCCGTCAATCATACTTTTATCTATTACACGCATAGCACCTAAATGAGATAAATCATAAGTACATCTTCGAGCCGCTTTGGTTAATATTTCATAGCTTAAATAATGAACATTATTATTTCTATATCTCCACATTAAAAATAAAATTTGAAAAGTATCCTCTAAAAAAAGTTTTTTATTAGAAATGTCAAAATCAAAATCCAAGTATAAATCAGAAATTTCATTCGGTAATCCATCTCTTAACTTATTGTATGTTTCTTCTCCATGTTCCAAATCTCTATATTCAGCCATACGATAATCTTTTCCATCAAAAGGAGTTAATACATTTTGTATATTACTAGCAATTTTGTCATTTCTGTAACCAACTTCAATTCCACTTAGAAGGTCTCTTTTATGTTTTTGTAAAATAGATAAAGAATATTTAGCTAAACGAAGAGTTATGTTAATTTGTTCAATTTTTTCAAATGGTATGTCTTTGTTGAATAATTTCCAGATTAATCTTAATATCATATAGTTCCTTTTATTATGATTATACAAACTATTACCTTAGAAACTACTTTAATATTAAAGATAAATATATGCTTATAATATAATAAAAATAAAGTAAAACTAGGAAATAATAATGGTTAAAGAAGAAATAGAATATTTTGAATTATTAGAAAAAATAGAAATTATAAATGAAAATAAACGAAAAAAAGAACATATTAATATAAGTAAAGTAATACACGTATTTAATTTAGATAATTATGAAACTAATGAAGATTTAGATAGTAAATCAATAGAAGGTTATAAACTACAATACGAAAAATTAGTGTACATGATAAAGAACTATAATATCACTAAAGAACTTAATCAAGAAATACCTATATTAATGCAAAGATTACATACATTTTTAGAAAAAAATACAATAAATAAAAAAGAAAATTTAACAATAGAAATAAAAGAAATGTTATTTGACAAAGGTTTAAATTTTTCTGAAATGCAAGAAGTTTTAACAGAAGTAAGTGAAGGTGTAACAGCACGTATGGAAATAGAAGAAAATACAGTTCTTACAACACAGGTAGAGGATATTTGGGCAAAGTTCAATAAGTATCAAGATAATGTAGAAATAACACGTTCTAAGCTACCTATGTGGATTTTAAATATCAATTACAATGATATGTTTGATAATTTATTGCTAGACGATAAAGAAAAAGAATTATTTGAAAAAGAACTTAAATATATATTAAGTAAATATTCATTTTCTTTTGCTTCAACTATACATGATGGTAAAAAAACATTATTGTTTGATAGTAAAAAATCTTTTAAACAATGTATTGAATTTATACATTCACGTGCTTTTGTATCTATGATAAACCAAGATTTAAAATTAGGTATAAAAATAAGAGAGAAAAACTTTTCTATAAAAGTAGCAAAAATAAATAAATCTGATACAGTAGAAGAAATAGTAAACAAAATGAATGAAACATATTTGAAGTTAAATAGTTTTGAAGAATATGATGAAGATGAATTAATGGACGCTATAAAAGAAGAATTCGATTTTATTAAGAAACATACAAAAAAAGAAGATACAAAATCATTAATGGTAAAAGTTTATGAAATAGTAGAAAAAATAACAAGTAAATATAAAGCTTATATAGACCAGAATGATAAAGTAATAGAAGAAAAAAACCTACTATAAAGTAGGTTGTAATAATATTAAGCTATTTTTCATCTTATAAATTATATTATAAAAATAAAGGGTAAAATATGCGCAATAAAGAATTTGATAATATACTTAAAGATAAACCTTCTGTTCCTTGGGATAAGGAATTTATTTTAAATGACCCGCTAAATACAAAAAAAGAAATTACTTATGAAAGATATAAAAAAATATGTGATTTAATAAATAGAGATATAAAAAGATTTGAAGATTTAAAAGTGATTATTAATAATTATAATAATCTTTGTGTGTTTTGTAAATTATGGAAAGAATTATTGATTTATAATTGGCAAGATATGCAAAAAATAATTTTAGGTAAAAATGAATTTTCACATGAATTGCGTGTATCTTCTCCAATGATAAAGTTATTAACAGAAAAAGAACGAAAACTAATTAAAGGAAGGGAACCTACTATAAAGTAGGTTTTAAGAAATTAAACTATTTTGAATAATTTACTAACAGTTTCACGGATACTAGGAGAATAAGAAAAAGTAGCAACTTTTATAATATCTTTTATATTGGCTGTTAAATTTGTAATATTTCTTTCTTCTCTTCTATCAACGCTTTGAAGTGTTTCAACAGTTTTTTTATATTTAGAAGTTTTGCTATCTACTTTACTAATTGCTTCTTTGAAAGCTTTTTGTGCTTTTAAAAATGCTTTTTCTTTTTTTGCATAATCAACTTCTTCTTTTGTTTTAGCTTCAATTATATCAAATTCTTCAAGTGCCAAATATAATTCAGCTTGATTAGTTTTTTTAAGATGTTTTTTAGAACTAATTTGTTTTTTGATTATAGAAACTTCTTCTGTAATCTTTTGTTTAATTTGTTTAGAAACTTCTTCAATAGAACTTTCTGGTGTATTAATTCCAAAAGTATTATCAATAGTGCTTAATAAAGATTTACCTGAAAGTTTTTCCATACTAGATAAAACTTCTAAAACACTGTTTAAAGATTTAATCTTAGCTTTAAAACCTTCAAATGAAGTAACTACACTAACTAAGTCTTCATTGTGCTTAATAGATACTGTAATGAGCGTTTTAGTAGTATCAGAAGTAATACCATTGAATGAAAAAGCAAAAGAATCTTTCTCATTAATTTTATAAATTTTAATAAAATCACTTTTAACACCTTTTGAACTACCACCATAACCAGATTCACCACCATAAGGATTATATTTAGGAGCAGATTTAGATAGATTAAATTCACTAGCAATATTACCAATATTTATTTCAAATGTTTTGAAGTGTGATTTAAGTCTTGCCATAGGAGTAATTTGTTTCATAGTTTAAAGCCTTTTAAATTGTTTAGGAAAAGGACTTAACCTTTTCTCTTTCTGTATATATATTATATCTAATTAAATCTTATAGACTGCTGAATAGTGATAGTTTTTTTTGAAGAAGTATTGAAGGGATTTTATTTGGAAAATTATTAAAGAGAATATTCTTTAATAATTTCATTATTTTCGGCAATGATATATACTTGTTTAATTTTAGCAATAGCCATTTCTTTTAAACAGTTATCACAGCAATATGTATGACCAGTTAAATATAAAGTGCTTCCAGTTAAATCAACGTTTTGTTTAATTGCATTTGCAATAGCATCAACTTCTGCATGACTACCTTGATTACAAACCTCTTTACATAAGTGATAACCTTCACCAGTTTTCATATTTTGTTCTACTCTAGGACAAACAGTAACATAATTATTAGTTTTATTCATACCATACACTTTTTCATCTTTAACAGATACAATCATTGCTTGAACAGATTGTTTAATACAAGTGTGAAAACCGTGATTAGCAGTAAGTGTATTTTGTGTAATGAAATCATATAATCTTTTTGTTTTTAGCATTTTGTAAGTCCTTTGTTTTTGTATATATATTATAGCAGTTTGTTACTTAAATCCGGTTTAAAATAAACCGTCATTATCTTTAACAAAACTATAAAAGTCTTCGTGTGCTTTTCTTTTGTCGTCAATAAATTCTTGTGCGTCTTCTGCTGTAACAAAATCAACAAACATAAATTGCTCGTCTTCTTCAAAAGGATTTTTTACAATACAAAATAAATCATTTTCATCTTTAATGATATGTAAATCTTTTGCTGTGTAATTTTCAATTCTTTTAACATATGTTAAATCAGTTCTATTAGCTACTAATGAAAGCATTTCATATATTCTTTCAGTTTGAAGTGATATATTATCTAATCGACCAAATTCTGTGATAATGTCTGTAAGTAGATTTTTAGTTTCTTGAATATTTTTCATAATTTGAAGCCTTTTTTGTTTTTTGAAGAAGAATTTAATCTTCTTTCTTTCTGTATATATATTATACCGAAACGTGTCTTATATACTGCTTAAAATATTAGATTTTTTTTGCGTTTCTATCTAAAATTTCTTTTTCTAATTTTGCAATTTCTGCTTTTTTACTTGCAAGAAATTCTTGTTTTTCAATTAAAATATCTTTAATTTTATTACAATGACATCTTAATGGCGCACAATAACAACCTAATTTTACAATACCATTTTCACGACCAGTTTTCCAACATAGATTTAATTGAAGTTTGATTTTTTCATTAGTTAAAACTTCGGCATCAATATATTCTTCGTAAGCGTCACAAACTCTATTTCTTTCTTCAACAGAATAATTTTCCATATTAAAAGGATTACCAAGAGCACTACCACGACCACAATAAACATAAGAAGTGTCTTTTTTTACAGCTGGAGTTTTCTTGATATTAACGATTTCGATTTCAAATAAATTAGATTTTTTCATATTAAGCCTTTGTTTCTTTGTATATATATTATACCAAATTAGGACTTCAAAGTGGCTTAAATAGGGGATATAATCTATTCTTTTTTTTACATTAAAATATGATTTAAATAAAACATTCAATAAGATTAAGTAATTTTTAATTATATTTTAGATATATTTATTTAAATAAAAGGAGCTCAATTGACAACTAAATCAACACCAAATACAAGTATGATTATAAAACATGAAAATAACATACATACATTAACTTTTCCTACAATTGCTATGGAAATAATGTTTAACCATTATAGAATAATAGTAAATAAAAGAGACGAACAAACAATTATTGATTTTATAAATAATAAAAATGATTTATCTTTAAGTTTTAATTCAAAATTTGATGGAACAACTACAACTACAGAAAATAATCTAAGTTTAATTCAAAGAGATAATATTTCTGGTAAAATTGAAGATACAGGTATGAGGGTTGGTGAAGATATCATTGGTTATCAGTTATTTGCTGAAAACGGAGAATATGTGCAATTAACTTTTGAATATGAATTATCAAGTGATGATAGAATTAGAATGTTTGATTAATAGTTCTTTCTATTTAAATTTATCTAATAGAGAATATAATTGTAAAGAATGTGGATATAAGAATCCAAGAGATTACAATTCAGTATTAAATATCTTATGTAAATCTCTTTACATAAATGTAAGTAAAATAAAGCTTACGCAAGGCGTAAATCAAGTCAGATAGCCTTTCGCTATAGAATAATACTTCTATTTAGTTAGGAAAGTAAATCCACCTCATTCATGGGGTGGTTGATTAACTACATAACGTTTCATCTTCTTGGATATATATCCCTAATTTTGATAATTTTTTAAAGAAATGTTTAATACTAATAGTATCTTGTCCCATAATAGCTTTTAGGGGAACGAATTCAATTTCTGCAACATTAATATTTCCATCAACATCATAAGGAAGTTGATTTAAAATAATTTCTCTTTCATTGATTGGGAGTAATAATCTAAGAACTTTTTTATTATTTTGTGCTAAAATATTATTTTCATTAATAAGAAATTGCGCTTCTTTTAGAGTTAAATTTTTATCAAACTCAACAATTGATAAATTTTCTTCTTCAATACTATCCATACTAGTAACACAGTTAAAACTTCTGCCACCTAGCGAACTAAAATATTTAATTATAGAGATAATATTTGTATCTTCTTTTAAGTTTAAATCAAAATCATGTTTTCCGATTATTTTAAAGATATATGTACTATTAATAGTCTCGAAAATTACAACTTCTTTATCTTTTTTAATATTTTCAATAGGAGAACTTCTAAACATAGTTCCTTCTGTGTTAAAAAAAGTAATAAAGCCATTTTCAATACTTACTTCCCCTACTTTATCAATTTGGCCTTCACCAATATATTTATTTGTCGTATTTATAAATTTTGCTTCGAATTTCATTTTATACCTTTATTTTTTATTTATCTAAAAATTTGACTACTTCTTCTAAGTCCATATAATAAATATCAAAGGCATCATAAGAATTACTCATAATAAAACAAAAATTAAATTTATCTGTATAACCATCTTCTAATGCTAATGTAATATCATCTATATCACTAATTTCAACACCCATATTTCTAAAATGTTTTTTTAAAGTGTCTGGCATTTGTTTGTTTAATATTTGTAAAATTTCAATTGGATTCATCATTAAAGCCTTTTTTTTATTATCAAATTATATCCACATACTGCTTAAAGCAAGTTGAAAATAAAATAATTAAAATAAGTAATATAATAATCATACTTAAATGTAAAAAATAATATTTAAGTTATAATATACTTAAATCAAAAAGGAATAAAAATGGAAAATACAAAACAAATATTTTTAGATAATAATTACGAAGAAGAAGATAACGGAATAATGCGTGTATCCTACGACTTTTCTAGTCAAGAAGAAGCAGAAGAATTTGCAGATAGAGTATATCAATCTATACCTGAAAAAATAAATTATGAATTATCTACATCTGATGTATCATATGAAACAGATGAAGACGCTGAAAACGAAGAAAATGGTTGGTTAGTAATGGATATATCTTTTGATTCTAATACCTTGAATACATTAGAAGCAAAAGCGGCTATTGACGCGGTAATAAGTTCTGAGAAAATTAATTTAATAAATAAAACAGTTGTATTAGGTAGATATCAAGATGATAATAGAGCTTATAAATCTAAAATAACAATTGATGTAAAAATATCTAGTGTGGATAAAGATAAAATAAGTTATGTAGATGGAAAAAGTGTAATATCTAATCCACTTGTGTTATCTATATCTGGTGGTATTAAGGCTGGTAATTCAGATGTAGAAGGTGGTCAAATATATGATACTATTGCAGATGTAGTTGATATTATGGAATTTGAACCAGGTTTTGATAAAAAGAGTGTTTTAGAAATAGTTCAAATTTGGCGTGATTATCATTTGAATGATTTAAAAGCTGGAACAAAACTACAAACAGAAACTATTAATGAGGCATTTGAAAAAAGTGGAAAATCATATGATTATGATTTAGTAGATAAAATATTAGAACATAGTAAGCACGGTGATATAAGAGTAGATAACGGTTATTCTTATGGAAGTAAATGGTTATTAGAGGAATTACCAAAAGGTTTGGTGTTTAAACTAAAGGCATTAATAGAACCAGATTTAGACAAGAAAGTAGAAAAATCTAAACCTATGAGCAAACAATAGATATATTAATTTATATCTATTGATAACAGATATTAATAGTTTAAATCTTCAATTCTATTGCTTAATAGAGCATCTTCAAATGAAATAATATTTGTTTCATCTTCTTTGTTAATATCGCTCCAAGTTATAACTCTTAAATCATTACAATAAACTTCAATTTTTGCAAGTGGTCCATCTGTCATAGTATGAAAATCTGAATATCCTTCTGCATGAATATAAACTCCACCATGTTCGATACATATAATACCTGTTGTAGTTTTTTGTGTATCTTCATCAATAAAATCAACAGTAAGACGACCTGTTGCAATAGTGCTTACAAGTAGTCCTGTTAAGCGTCTAATTTCATCTTTGTTTTCTTCTGGGTTCATTTCTAATTCGATAATTTTTTTTGATAAGTTGATTGTTGTCATTAATAAATCCTTTTTTTAGGAGAAGTTAATCTTCTCTCTTTTGTATATATATTATACCAAAAAGCAGCTTATAAACTGCTTAGATATAATCGGTTTTATAGTTGTTTATCGAACTACACTTTTAAAAACTTTATATTGTTCAGGAATAATAATATTCTTAGCTGTTTTAGTGTTAGTTGAAAGACGTATATCGATAACATATTCAACAGGTGAATTTTCAAATTGTTTTACTAAAAAATCAACTTCTTTTTGTGCTTCTGCTTCTGTTGCTACCCAGTTGTGTTTTGTGTTGTTAATATAAATATACATATAAGTCCTTGTTGTTTTAAGTGTTGTTGAAGAAGACAAATCCTCTCATTTCGTATATATATATTATACCAAAAAGTAGCTTATATACTGCTTAAACATTCTATAAAAGCCCCTAAAATAAGGCTATTTTATAGAATATGAATACAAATCTTTATAATAAATAATACTGAAATAATAAATTAAAAAAATAATCAAAAGGATAAATATGCTAACTAATGTAAAAGAAATGTATAATCGATTACAAACGCAAAAAGAAGATATAAAAACATTAGTATATATTCACTTTTTTTATTCTTTTATTATAGGTGTAGTAGAAGTGTTTTTAAATATAATGGTATATGATATAACAGAAGATATTTCATTCCTGGTAATTTATAATTTATTAAGAATGACTGGTGGTTATTTCGCAATATATAGTTATATTAAAATAACTTCAAAATATAAGTTTGATTTAAGATATACATATTTTATATTTGTTAGCCTGTTGGTCTTATCTTTTTTGTCATTAACATTATTTGATTTTACAAAACTATCTTTAATAATATTTATATTGTTATATGGTGTGGCAATTGGTGTATTTTGGGCAGCACAACATAATTATGTATTAAGTTCAATAGATTTTAAAGAACGTGACTTTTTTGCATCTATGTTATCCATGGGAAAGGAAATTTTTACTATTCTTGTTCCTGTTGTAGCTGTTGCTTCTTTTTATATATCTGATGAAATATTACACATTAACACTTACACTTCTTTAATAATCTTTTTATCTTTTATATCTGCATTAATGCTTTTAAAAATAAAGAAAGTTAGACCTTTAATTATACAAGAACATTCATTAATAGAAATATATGATAATCTAAAAAAATCTAAATTACAATTTCCTTTCTATGGTTATAATCTAGCCCGTGGCGTGTTACAAACTGTAAAGGTTATATTACTTACCTATTTTGCTGTTGAAGCCCTTAAAACACCTTTAAATATAGGTATAGTAGAACTAATCACTGGTATTTTTTCTATTTTTATAGTATCAAAACTGTCACACGCTAATTATTCGTCTGATAGATTAAAAATAATGTTAATATCTATATATCTTACTACTGCCGCTTATGGTATTTTATTAGCTACTGGTTTAACACCTGTAGGATATATAATTTTTTCATTGATACTAATAATTGCTAATCCTATGTATGGAACAACACAGAATTTAATAGATTTACATACAATGGATGTTGTTAAATTAAAAGATTCTTATAGCTTCTCAATTGTATATCGTGAAATGGTATTATATGTAGCTAGAGTTCTTGGTGCTTTGATTTCTTTGTTTATATTATATTTTGATTTTAATATAATGATAACTAGTGTATTATTAACTTCTTTATTAATAATAAGTATGTTACTACAACATAAATACGCAAAAGACATTTATAATACATTATCACTAGAAGAAGAAAAATAGATTTATATTTACTAACCACATAATACCAAATTATGGGGTTCTTTTGGTATAGTGTTTTCGGCATATATTTAGTATCAAAACTCCTAACAAAATCTTAGATAAGCAGTGGAATATAATTCATTAATATACGATAAATAGGTAATATACTATATATTAATTAATGTTATTAAAAATATGTGGTAAAAGTAATTATACTTATAATTATAAATATGCAGTAATACCACATAATATAGAAATCATATATTATTGAACTAAATAATATATAATATAATTTAATAAAAAAGGTTATAAATATGATAAATGAAGATTATCAAGGGAAAATAAAAACACATTATAAAGAAAGAGCTATATTATATAATGATGAATATATAGATATTGGAGAATTTAAAAATATTAAAAATAATAAAGAATATAAAAGACAACGTGAATTTTTTTATTATATACAAGAAATTAGAAATAAAATATCACCAACGAATTTGAATAATGGATATTTAGAAGAAGGACTACCAAAAGAGAAAAATGAAGATTTTAGTCAAATAAAAAATCTATATTTTATAATGATAATGTTGATTTTCAATCATTATCAAGATGATAAATGGATAGAAATAACAATAAAACAATATATAACTAACAAATTATTATCTAATTTACCACAAATAAGTGACAAAGGTAAGAAAAATTTACATAATAAAGAACTTGGTATATCACTAGAAGATTTAAATATAATTGATGAAGAAAGAGAATATATTTTGAAAAAATATGAAAATTTCACATTAAGTAAAGATGAGTTTTATAATATTTACTCTTTGGAAAAAATTGATAAAGAATACTTTGATGGTATAATAGATAGAAAAGAAATTATTCAATTAATATTAAGTAAGAGAGGTAATAATAATGGCAACAAGAAATAGAGAATATTATTTAGATAGAATAAATAGAATGATAATGTTGATGAATAAAAAAGAAGAATTAGAAGGTGAAGATAATAATTTTTCCTTAATAGAAGCAAGAAATATTCTTATACAAGAACAAAAGTATTTATCTGATAAATCAAATAAAATAAACAAAGATAAAAAGAAATATCTAGATAAAATGGTTGATGACATAGATAAAATGGATAATATCGCAAAAGATAAAGCTATTGATAATATTTTTAATGATTTTAAAAACATTATCAATACTTTGTCAGAAAAAGAAATATTAAGTGATTTAGGTATTAAAATAACAAGTACTGTTAATGATTCAATAGAACGAAAATTGGAACGTTTTTTATATTCTTATGTTTATGCTAATAAAGTATTAATTTCTAGAAAAATAGATAATGATACATTACCTACTATTTATGATGGAATGATAAATTATCAATCTGATATTATTGATGCTGGTTTAATAGAACCTGAATTTCATGAAGAGATGGGACTAAAGCTTTATAATGATTTTGAGAAAAACAATCTACCAGTATCTGAAAAAGATAGACAGTATTTTGAAGAAATGATAAGTATATATAAGGAAAGAATAAATATTTTCATGATTATAACAAATGATGAATTATATAATAAATTAGAACAACTTGTAAGAAATAATCATGAATTATTAGAACGTGAAAATTTTCCAAGATTAGGTGCATTAGTAGGTGAATTAACAGAAGAATATTTATCACAGCCAGGTGTTGATAGAAATCAAAGAATATATTTAGAATACAAAGAATAAAAAACTATTCTAAGGAATTAAGTAAATTAAAAGCTTTCTTTAGTTATTTTAAAATAAATTAAAGTCAACTAAGGAAACAACAATGGAAAAAATAAAAAAACTTCAAAAATCAGATATCACACCAAACTTGGATATTAATTATAATAATACAAAATGGGATATTGGAGAATTAATAATTCTTAAATATGATTATGCTCACACAACTGTAATTGACGAAGAAATAATAACTAAAATGTATTCTACTGTTTATACTGCAAAAGTGCTTGGAATTGCAGACAAGTATGAAGATGATACACATTATTATATATCTATTAAAAATATTTTAAATGGAGAGTATTTATCAGAAGGTTTTGCGAACACTATTTTACCAAATAAAGATATCCAAATAATTTCTGTCGCAGCTAAATGGAGAATGTTAAATAATGATAACACAGGTGGAATCACGCAATTGAATGTTTTTGAAAATGGTAAATCTGTTAGTTTTAATGAAGTATGGAATAATAATAAATTTATAGAAGAAAAATTAAAAAAAGTCTCTAGAAAAGACCTCTTTTATTGTGATTTACAGCCAGAAATATACGAATAGTAAATATTTAAGAGACTAAATTTTATGCTTTTAAGTTGCGAATGATAGTATCAAGGATATCATCCTCAAACTCCATTCTATATTCACTTGGGTCATTAAAATCATTAAAATCAATAGCATCTTCAACAGTTTTCATAATATCACTAAACATTTGAAGGGCTTGGTCAGATAGTCCTCTTGCGATGATAATATCACGATATTCTTTTTCAAAAGCAACATTGCGTTTATCTTGAAGTATTCTGTAATTTTTTTCTGCTTTATTAAAAGCTTTCTCATCAAAAACTTCTGTTTTTTTAAGTTCTTTATATGGCTTACGCTTATCATAACTTAGATTAATAAAATCTTGTTCAGTCATTTCGTAAGTATCAATAACTTCTTCTGTAACAGGATTAACAAGTGTGAATGTAAGCATAGTAAAGTCTTTACGACTAATCCATTTAGGGCTAATGATATTCTTTGTATCAAGATTAGTAGCAGCTTCGTTTGCATATTTTTCAATTTTTTGTAGTTTATTCATTTTTAAAATCCTGTGTTTTTTTAATTTTAAAGAAGAACTTAATCCTCTTTCTTTTTGTATATGTATTATACCTACATACTGCTTAATACTATCTTAAAAAATTACTTTTCAAATTGTTTTTTGAGATAAGAAATATTTTTTTCAGTAACAAAATCCATTTTAACAAGTTTTGTAGAAATAGAATTAGTTTTAGTTTCCATACCATATTCACCTAACTTAAATAAAGTAGTGTAAATTTTATCTTCATTATAATTAACTAACTGCATTTTAGAAATTATTTTTATATTTCTTTTATCTCTAACAGAAACATAAATTTTTTCAAAGAATTTTTGATTATATTTAAAAACTTTATCATTAATTAATACTAATGTATTATCATTGATTTGATTATCTTTTTTCATTTTATCATGAAAAGATACCAAATAAGCTTTGAAGATATATTCTAGTTCTTCATACACCCATTTTTTCTTTTCTTCTGTTTCCAGAATATCATGATGACCTGTTGGCTCAGAATATAAATCATTAATTCTAAGCACGATAACTACGTGTTTATCTTTTGAAAGGTCTATATCAGTAATATATTTAGAAGCTACACAGTTATTTTTCACAACTTTATTAATAATGTCCATAACTCTATCTTTTGTTTTAGCTGTATATTTAAAATAAAATTTAAAATCATTTACAGTTGAATAATTAAAATCGAAATCTTCTTCTTTATAACTTCTAATATGATACATTTTGCAACCTTGTTTTTTTGTTAGTATATTATATCTACATACTGCTTAATAGCAGCTTAATAATTTTCAATCAGAACTTGTAGCGAGGTAGTTTATTATAAGGAAGATTTAAAATAATTAAAAGATTATATTTAAGTTATATGTTTTAGGAAAATTAATAAGGGTTTTTTTGTTAAAAAAGTGTTAGTGGTAAAATACCACCGTAAACGGCAGTAAGATTCTTATTTATCTTTTGATATACGTGCTATTTAAGCAGCTTGATTATAACTATATTCTTTTTTGTCTGCGAATATAGCAAATAAATCATGTTGTGTTTGTAGGATTTGTCCGACTGGGGCTTTGTAAAAAATAGGTGGTTTTCCATGTGCTACATATTCTTCACGTGTAAGTCCCATTGCTTTAAGACTTTTATTTGGTGAAGGTAAATCAAGAGAATAAAGCTTACCTTCTGATAAAGCATATGTAAAGCATTCATCTTTGCCAAAAGCATTGGCACAATATTCAGTTGTAAGTTTAGTTTCAATACCATCGTTATCAATAATAAAAGAAAGTTTCCCTAATTCTTCATTGATTAGATAATCTCTTTTTCCAAATGTAATACTTTTTTCCATAATGTTGCCTTTTATCTTTTTGTTATATGTATTATATCAATATACTGCTTAAAGTAAGCTTTAAGAAAAAAGGTCTTTAGAGGTTATTTTGAGAAGATATTTTTAATCGCATTTATAATAACAACATGTGGTTGTCGATTATACATTTTAATAGAATTAGCAAATTCGCTTAGATAATTTTTATTATTAAATTCTTGTTCGTTTTCAAAATCAATAACCATTGATTCAAAATCTAAATATAAATGATAAAGTTCTTTATTAACATATCTAGCAATAGCTGAAAAATTAGATATATCATTTGGATTATCCATATTTGCATTAACCGTTTTCAATCCTTTTGTAGGATAAAGTTCTTTGATTTGTCTGTTAATTTCTAAAATAATTTCTTGTTTAATGTTTTTCAATAATTGCCTTTAATGTTGTGTCTATATATATTATATTTATATACTACTTTTAAGTAGCTTAAATATATGGAATTATAGCAAAATTCAACCTTGTGGATATAACTTATTGTATCTATCTTGAAAAAACTTTAAGTTTTCTTCTAATTTGGTTCTGTGTTTTTCATCAATATCATAACCTGGTAAATTTTCTAATACATTTGTTCTATTTTCAATTGTTTGTTCTAAGCCTAATTTTATTAAATCTTTCTTCATATTATTGTCCTTTATATTTTCTCATTAGATTATATCATCAACAGACTTATATACTGCTTAAATGCAATTTAAATATAAATAAAAACTATTTTGAAAAAAATCCATATAATATACTTAACATTAAAAATAAAGTCATTAAGGGAAACTAAAAAATGGATAAAAATAAAAATGAAAAATAATAAAATAACAGTATTATCTAAGCTAGATAAAAAAATAACTAATTTAGCAACAGATATAGAAAAAATAGAAGATAAACTATCAACTGAATATAGCGATAAGCTACAAAAAGACCTTGAAATGCTTGAAAAAAGATATTCTAGGTTGATTACTATTGAAGAACGTAAAAAACGATAGATTTACTTCCTTTGTTGTTTTAATTTTAAAACGATATAATATAAAAAAGGTAAGCAAGGTATAGAAATGAGATTAATAGAAAAAGAATTTGAAAAGACTGTAAAAGAGTATTTAGAATCTAGTTCACAATTTATCAAGATGAAATCAGATTATCGCACAGCGTTAAATAAATACAATATTATAAAAAGTAGTTTTTGCTTAACAAAAGAAGAATATACTAATGGTCAAATTATTTTAGAAGACTATGAGTTGGCAAAAAATCATTATGAACGTGCTGAAAAAGAATTTTTAAAGTTAGAAGGTTTTTTTGAAGTGGTCCAAGAACAATTTTTGTTATTACAAAAAAGTTATTTGGAAAAAGAAGATTTATATTCTGAATATATCCTTAAACAACTACAAGCTAAAAGACAGTTTAAGAAATAATTTTAAATTATATTACTGTTAAATATAATAATAAATGTCAGCTTTATAATGATTATAAAAAGGAATACACTAAATGATAAACGATAAATATAAAGGTAAGATTCAAACAAATCACCAAGAAATGTCAATCGAATATAATGGAAATAATATACCAGTAAAAAATAATAAATTAGTAAGAGAAATATCTAAGATGTTGGAGGGGATATCTAAAATAGAAAATAATGAAAAATATTTTAATTTTATAGACAAACAAATGAAAGATAATTTTTTAGTATTAACTATTTTAATATTTGATAGTTTTAAAGATAAAAGTTCTATAGAAGAGTACGTATTAAAATATATAAAAAACAATATATTATCAAATTTTAATGATTTAGATAATATTACAATGGATAAAATATCTAAAAAAGAATATATAAAATCGGATATTTTATGGCTTAATTTATCAGAAGTCGAAAAACAAAAATTAAAAGAAGATTATGTTGAATTAAAATTAAATAATAGTGAATTATATAATATAGATACATTGAAAAAAATAGATAAAACATTTTTAGATGGTATAATATCTAATTATGTAAATATAGAAGAATTATTAAAAAAAGGTAATAAAAAAAATGAAACAACTAAAAGATAGAAAATATTATTTAAAAAAAATAGAAAAAATGATAATAATAATGAATAAAAAAGAAGAATTGGATTCTAAACATTGTCCTTTATTAATAGATGCTAAAAATATTATTATAGAAGAACAGAAGTATTTATCTGATAAATCTAACAAATTAAATAAAAATAAAAAAATATATTTAGATAAAATGGTAGATAGTATAGACGATAGAATAGATAATATTAAAGAAGAAGCCATTAATAATATTATTGAAAATTTAAAAAATTATATATCTACATTAAATGATGAGGAAATTTTAAAGGGATTTGGTTTAAAAAAACCGAAACTTATTACAGAATTTTCATTAGAGTATCAACTTAAATCATTTTTAACAGGTTGGTTATATGATAATGATTCTATATTAATAATAAAAAACATTGATAATGAAGCTTTGGGATTTTTCTATAGTATTATAATAAATTATAATGTAGATTTAATAAAAGAAAGTTTAATAAAAACACCTTGGCTTAATTCTTTCGAAGATGATATTATTTACAAAGTATATCCAAGAAATAACTTAAAAATATCAGATATAGATAAAGAAAATTTTGAATTAATAATAAGTAAATATAAAAATAAAATAAAAGAATTATATATTATTGCAAATGATGATTTATATAATGAATTAGAACAAAAGGTATTGGATAATCCAGAATTAGTAAAACGTGAAAATTTTCCTAAATTAGGTGCAATATTAAAAGAATTAAAAGAAAAATTCTTATCACAACCTAATATTGATAAAAACCAAAGAATATATTTAAAATATAGAAACTAATTTTAGATTACACAGCGAAAAGCGAAGCTGCTTTTTTAAATTCATCTTCGCTAATTCTAAGTGTTGCTATATAGTCATAAAACGCTTGTGACGGCGTTGCAATAGAAACTTCGTTTTCAACTACCTCTGTAACTTTGAAGTCTTCCTCAATGCTTGCATCGATTTCTTTTTCTAAAAGAATTTCATTTAATGATTTATTTGTTTTATCGTCAATATGAACAATAATACAATGTGTTAAAGCATCGAGACTTCTTTGATATTTTTCTGTATCACTAAACTCATTAATTAATTTCATAACAATAAGTTCTTCTTCTTCTTTTTCAGATAATATATCTTCATCATAAATTTCACCATGTCCATCACATTCCGGACAAGTATCCATTTCTTCGGCTTCTTCTTCTGTAGGCCAGTCAGCTATTACTTCACCTTCTCCATCGCAATAATCACAAGTAGTATTTCTATCTATATAATCATACATAGAAGACATATTTTCATATTCACTAATAAGTGTTTTGATATAATCAGCAGCCATACTTGCTTGACTATCAAGTGACACATTTAGCGTTTTTAACAAAGAAATCATATCTTTATATCTATTTAATTTAACTTCAAAATTACAATGTCCATTATTATATTGGTCATACGTAAAAGCAGAAATTGAACTTAATAATTCACCTTCATTAGTAGAAGCATCACCTCTATCAGGAACTAATTCTTTAAAAAGTCTATTATAAGTATCCATATCAGTAGCTGTGTTATTCCAGTATGTAGGTGAGTAATTCATATTTTAAAGCCTTTTGTTTTTTTATTAATATATTATATAGTAAGATAGCTTACAGACTGCTTAATTAAGAATTATTAATTTTTGCAGCTTGTAAAATATCTCTATCTGAATGAACAATTTGTGCATCTAAATGCATTGCTTTGTTAATTAAGAATTGTTTAAGTCTTTCTAACTCTATTTCTATTTCTTCTTCGATAGAAGATAAAATTTCTTTTCTTTTTTTGAAAATAAGGTCAGACGTTTCTTCAATAATACTTGGTTCTAGTTTTGTTAATTCTTTTGTTAAGGCAGAAGTCTTTAAAGAATTAGCCTGAATAATAGAATGATTTTGAATAACTGAATGTATTTTAATTTCATTATTAACAATAGCTATGTTTGCATTTGAAGATAAGTTATCTGAATCGTTTGTAGTTGATATTGATTGGTCTGTAATAGTAGTTTTTCTCATAGTTAAAGCCTTTTATTGTTGTTTTGTATATGTATTATATCTACATACTGCTTAAACGCAGCTAAGATATTGTTATTCAGTATCTCTAATATTCATTTGATTGTCTTTATCAAAAATTGCACTAATCGTATAGGCAATGACATCTAAAAATAAATATATAAAGAAACTACTAATAATAATTAAAAAAGAAATACCAGTAATATTAGATTCTAATAGGATAGTATCCGTGATAACTCCCCGTCCTAAAGGACGAGGCTTCTTACTTTAACTCTCCTAAGAAAGAACATGATTTGCTTCCATTACAGAAGTCTTATAATCACTAAGTTGTACGTGTTTATCCACACGTTTTATATATTTCATTTGTTCTCTATAATTTAAGATATTTATTGCTGCATTATAATCTCTATCAATTATTAAATGACATTCTTTACAATGATAAATTCTATTATTTAAATCTTTTATATCTTTATTTATCGAAGAATCTATATTTCCACAAGATGAACAAGTTTTACTTGATGGGAAAAATCTATCTATTTTTATAAGTTCTTTTTCGTATTTATTACATAAATGTTCGACTTTATTCACGAAAGAAGCATAAGCTAAATCACTTACTTTTCTTCCCCAAAGTTTTTTCATTGCTGATATATTTAAATCTTCTATTTTGATAATATCATATCTTTTTACTAAATCATAAGCTGTTTTCCATTGCCAATCATTTCGT